>Ga0041059_1002703_pt1 | contig 12953 bp, 11 predicted proteins | sample AraColnosormetaG_FD_56232 | JGI IMG/M metagenome (GOLD analysis project Ga0041059, IMG submission 56232) | Arabidopsis roots microbial communities from North Carolina, USA - Col MF nosort | ecosystem: Host-associated > Plants > Roots > Unclassified | place: USA: North Carolina | collected... | reverse complement strand
AATATATATATATATATATATATATATATATATATATATGTTTGAAAAAATGAAAAAGAATCTTGAGTTTTAGTAATTTGCAAGAAAAAGTTGTAATATAATATTTATTAGTCAACAAAAAAATATTTATTTACAAACAATTATGAATCGGACTTGTGACTCAAACCATAGACAAAAACAATCATTGTGATGCTGGTTGTCCATAAGTTAAAACACAATGAATCTATCATGAAATAAATTGTCATTGGTGGTTTGTAAACCACTAACAAATCGATAGAAAATGTTTATAACATTGTCGGATATGCTCTCATTAGATATTATAAATGAAAATTGTGGATAGTTGTACTTCACAAAGCCACTACATCCGGGGTCATTTCATCATTTACTCAAGAAGATGTTTTTATCTTCGGAAACCAGACACTTCGAAGATAAAGACTTGAGAGAGGCGTATTATGATGTATGGTTCGCTGGTTTAATGTTGGTTTAATATTTGGTTAACTTTGATTAAGTGAGCTTAAGTTCAAATATATATAAGCTTAATGATACACAGTTCTAACTAACGCTTGTAACAATATTTTGTTGAGATAAATAAAGTTTGTTAGCTTTTTTGTTCAATCTTCTCTCTACTTTTCGATACACGGGTGTCCCATGTAAATAACCAAATAAATTTTTAAGTTTATAATGCACAAATAATTCACAAAATTTATGTCATAGAATTACTTTGAATCGAAAAAAATATATATATGAAAGTTGGTTAACTCTCTCCATATGAATGTCACATTATCATACAAGAAAATTACATGTGTTTTTATATTATTCAATAAAAATTTTAGCAAAATTAAGTTAAGAAAATCAAAAGTCCTCCACATCATTAAATCTTCCATCAATACTATTAACTTATTTCTTCAAAAAAATTGAAAAATACAAAATCATGCTAATGTATAACTCAATTATAATTACAACTATTATATCAATATATCTTATATTGTTATTCTATGTATTTATGATAGCAAAAAAAAGATTAAGATCTTATGTATATAGATAATTATATTACACATGAAAAATATATACTTGATATTTTACGTCAAAAGATGAATCAAAGCATAAAAATTGTAACTATATAAGATGAATCTAAATATTTATGTAACTACACAAACTAGCAACAAAGAACATACAACATATTTTTAACAATTTTCAAAACAACAACTCATGCATAGCATGATTATTCATCTACTAACATTAATAGTTTGTCAGAATAGACTAACATTTTTTTTTTACTTTAAATGGACTAATCAACATAAATCTCCCCAAATCTTGGATGTACTCGATGAATTTGAGATTTTATTTGGTGAACTAACCAAATATAAAATGCTTTTATATCTTTTTTTATCTTTTAATTTGGTTAGAGTTTACTTTGAACTCTTTGCTTTTCTATTTTATTTTCAAAGTTTTTTTTCTCCTATCTTGGTTAATTATTATTTTTGTTTCTATAATATAATAAAACCAAATGAATTGTGGACTGAGTATTATACAACCCCTTCAATATGTACTATTTTGATTGGATAGCTTAAATTTTCAAAGATTTTAAGTTTTTAGGCACCCAAAGTATATATTTTGTTTAGTACAAATTTAACTTCTCAACTAGTTTTTAAATAAAGTCATATTAGGTATTTGGTAATTGATCGTATGTGAGTGGGCCTAATAATGAAGTAGGCCTCGACGTCAAAAGAAATTTGAAGGTAGCCCATTTATCTTTACTTAACAATACACCACCAGCGGTTCACTTAACCCTTTAACAGCCAAATCCTGTACCGTTAGATTATATCACTAATCGCATCTTGTCCGTTCAATTTTCATCTTTCCTCACCTACACGTAACCCTACCATTGTCAGAGCCCAAGTCCAGAGAGAGAGAGAGACGAAGAAGAAGAAGAAGAAACAAAATAAGAATACAAAACACAGAGAAGAAGCGAACAGAGAAAGATTAGGGCTTTCTTGGATTTTTAAATAGAATTTTCTTCTTCACTTGTGTTCTTTCTCATTCGTTATCCCAAAAGCTTTTGATAATCCAAGGTTCGTTTTTTTCTTCTACTGGTAACTGTACTGTTCTATGTTGTTCATATTCTCACACTGTAATTTGTTGGCTGTTCAATGGGTTCTGTTTGGTTATGGGGCACAGTCAATAGAGGAAGAAATGGGTTTCAGAATTTAATTTGATACTAGTTCTTTTGAATTGTTATGCTTTATGACATTCTGTTTGGTTATGGGGAAGAAGAAATAGAGAAAGAGTTAGGTTTTCTACTGAATTGTTTTGATTAGGTGAAGAAAATTACTTTATGTCATTTCGATTATAAATAGTATCTCTCTGGTTAGTGTTGAACTTTCGAAGTTAGTTTCATGGATACTAGTTTATCATTGTAGTAGACTAATGAGTAATGATCACTAACTACTTCTTGTTAGTATGCTAATTGATTTGGTAAAATGCTTACTAACTACACTAGTTTATCATTGGAGTGTAGATAATTTGAACATGTAAAGTGAGATTTTTTCTGGTTATGTTTATAGTTGCACTCTGATTTGAGTCAATACATGTTTTATTCTTGTTTTTTAAATGGCTTAGTGTGACTTCTGTTTGTGGTGGTGATTGATATTTTATTGCTTTTGATTGATATTCATTTTTCTCCTTTTGCTGTCAAGTTTTATCGTTTTAATTGAGTGTTGTTGTTCTTGTGTGTTAATATAGGTTTTAAAGAGGCATGTCTTCTGATACTGCTAAGGAAAATGCTTCTGTTGTCGATTCGTCTTTGACTGATTGGAAACAAGATTTAGGAAACTCTGATGATCCAGGTAAACTTTGAAGCATGTTTTGTTATTCACTTTTTTTTTTTACATGGAGATTTGCGTTTTATTTTGTCTGTCTCTTGTTGTAATTTTGTCAGAGAGTACAAGTTACAGAAGCAAGGAAGACCATAAACTGTCAAAGGTGGATGTTGATCGACGTAACTTTCCTGATCAACTTGAAAGTGCAAAGGCGAATAAGAATAGTAAACCAGGGTATCGAACGAGATATTTCATCATCAAAAGTCTGAATTATGATAATATTCAAGTTTCAGTTGAGAAAGGGATTTGGGCTACTCAAGTAATGAATGAGCCAATATTGGAAGGCGCTTTTCATGTAAGAATCTCTCCTTTTTAGTTTGCACCGCTCTATAATCTTATATCTACTGTCAGCCTCTCTGGTATACTGAGGTTATAGTCTTTGTGTAGAAATCTGGTCGAGTGATTTTAATCTTCAGCGTGAACATGAGCGGATTCTTCCAAGGGTATGCAGAGATGTTGTCTCCTGTGGGTTGGAGGCGAGACCAGATATGGAGTCAGGGAGGTGGTAAAAACAATCCCTGGGGACGTAGTTTTAAAGTAAAATGGTTGCGGTTGAGTGAATTGCCTTTTCAGAAAACACTTCATCTCAAGAATCCTTTGAATGATTACAAGCCTGTCAAGATTAGCCGAGATTGCCAGGTATTTGTTTCTTCTATTTGTTTCATTTCCTAGAATTTTTGCGTTTGTTGTCTTAAATCCATATAATGGCTTAGGCTAGGATAGCTTAAGGTTTATGAAAATGACTCGATTTGAAGTTCTTTTAATGTGTGCATGCTCTAGGAATTACCTGAAGATATCGGTGAAGCACTTTGTGAACTCCTTGATGCAAATAGCTGCGATGACGGGTTGCTGAATAGGTATCTCCTTGAAGTCTAAGTGGGGTTTTGGGTTCTTAGATCTGCTTGTTCTTGATTCTATTCTCTCACAGCTCTTCTAGGGATGATTATTCAACAAAAAGGTCCCGCGCAGAACCTCCATCTTCTTCAGGAGACGATGAGTATAATAACAATCTTTGGGGCCATACACCAATGTCTTACCCTCCTACGGTCTACCCAAACCAGGATGACCTCAGCAGATTTCATCTTGCACAGCAGAGAGGATATGGAGTTTCCCCCGAATATCTGCATACATCACCAGGTGCATCTAACTCTCGCACGGAGCAAGACAAGTCTTTACGATTCAACTCATGGTGTTTGCCTTTGGAAAGCCCTCTCGCGAATTCTCTAACCGATGATGATTTTCTTGAAATGGTAGTGGCATATCTGCTTGTAACTTATGCTGAGAATTTCATCCCATTACGACCTCTTGTTCTCGAATTAGATATTTTTTGTAAGTCATGTTGTTTAGTTGAATCAAGAATAGTCATGACACACTACTGGAAACTTGGTGAAAACATTTGTAGTATTTTTCAAACTCTGAGCTATTTCAGTGTGCTCTTTCTGATCCATAACACTTACATATCTCAGTGTCTGGCTGAGTTTTGCATTGATGTTACAGGGACTTCTTTCTGTTTCTTGAGAAGCATCATGAGATCAGGTTATGTTGTTGTTGTATGTTTGACAAAGTCTTGTGATTGTGTTTTTTTGTTGTTTTTTGCAGTCTTATGAAGAGTACGTTGAAACCCATGGCAAATGCATGAAGCAGCTTGGTCTTCCTGTCAGTATGTTTTATCCATCACTGTTTACATTATTTCTTGCGTTTTTTCGGATTAATTTTGTGGCTTGACCTGATATTACTTTTAAGTTTACTTACTTTGAACACTTATAGGCTTTCTTGATTCATGTTTTATCATATTATCCTGAAGATACTCATAACTTCATAAGGATCATCATCGGTTGATTCTTACGCGGTAAACTCTCTCTCTCTCTCTCTCTGCAGGTGATTCCACAATCACGATCAATACAAGAGCCATCAAGTAGAACTGATGATGTGTAAGATTACAAACCTGCTCATGAGCCAAAGAAAGCTTCATTTTCCATTTTCCTAATTTCGCTACCTCTGCCATTTTATCAGAAGCAATGGTTCTTCAAAAGATCAGCCATCATCAAGAAAGAGAGGACGACATTCATCCTAGGATTCAACTACAAGACTCACAACTCTAGCCCGAAAATCACATTGAAATGCACAAGAATATGTAGTGCCATTTCGATTGTACGGTGATGGAGAAGTTGTTGTGATATTGTAAGATGTTCATTTTGCCCTGGTGGTTTATAGAAACCAGAAGACTGTAACTAAAAGTTTCTTCTTTTGATTGCCCAAACTTGTACAGTTTCAACTTCAAATATGGCAACATGTAAACTTTTGGAAACCTAAACCCTAAATTGGGTTTGCAAAATCTTTTGTTCTAAAGATAAGTTCCCAAGTTGTCATGGTACCAAGTTATAAAGCGATAACATTTATCTAAAAACTCCTTTTACAACATAAGAACGTCTAATCTCAATCTATCTCATCTGGTTGACTGAATCCAGTTATTGTATATTTCAGAGAATTGTAGGAGATCAAGAGTTGGGTTTCAGTCTCTGGCTGGACACAAGACCCTCTCGCTGAGCCATTTCATAGAGACCAATGCTCATAAGAACCTTAGCGTCAGCTGTTTTGCGCCAGAGCTCTCTATATGGGATGAGTCGGACTTTGATGAACTCACCGTGTTCACGGAGTCCTGTCTCTTTGCCTTGCAACTGTCTAATTGTTTCCTTTTCGACTTGTCCTCTGTAAAGAAACACGCTCATCTCTTCATCACAGCCTCCCTGAACCAGAGATATCAAGAGAAACAATACATCAGATTCCAAACACGTTCTAAGACCAGGCGACAAAGAAAGTTATTGAGTTTCTGCAGCCTATTACAGAGAATAATATGAGAGTTGTATACCAAAAGCAGTATACGGATCAAGGAAAAAATGGACTTACAGGAGAAGGGAAGATCCGGTAACCAGTAGATGGGTCAAGAAAAGCAGTGAGATCAACCATATCTTCTTTTTTCAGTTTTATACCAATCTCCTCTTCGACCTGATATATCCACGAAGCAAAAGTCATGTAACTGGCGCAAAACACAAATCGAGAAAGTTTGTCAAACTCCTTTTGAGTTATACTTCGACTTCTCTACAATTCCAGGTTCCTTTGAAACAACAAAAAATCCAAAGCATATTGCAGGCCATTTCATTTGCAGTCACAGTATTTAAACTCAACAACTTCTATACTATGTTCATCTTAAACATTCAAATTCTTTCACAAAGTTGTCAAGTACCTCGCGAACTGCAGTACCAACAAAGTCACCTTTATCATCATCCAACATTCCAGCAGGTAATTCCAGAACAATCTTCCCAGTAGGAACCCGAACCTTCCAAAACAACCCGTATAATGTTGATCTTTGTTAAAAAATAGAACAACACGAACATAAATAGAGATACCTGTTCAGTGAGAACCGCATAAGTCTCACCATCTGACTCCAAGAGAATAAGCACAGCTACAGCTGGTCCTCGTGCAAATACAATACCTGGAACCTAATGACGTTTTAGCTTACATATGGCAAGCAAAACTAACATATACAATGACCACAACGAGCGAGATGATTCTAATTTTGAAGATGATTAGATACCTTTTGACCAGTTTCCTTGTCGAAAATATCCGCTTTGAATTTGAGAAATCCAATTCTTTTGCCAAACATATCAACTCCCTAAAAATCATAAACTAATCAAGAAAGCTCCAAGATTCTATATATGTTCTGATCACTGATCATAATCATCATCAGATAATTCATTAGGATCAAGAGTATCTCAATGTGCTTTTATATATATATACCTGGATAAGAACTTGCTTTAATGTCATTGAACCATCAGCTAAAATTCCACTCTCTGATTCCAAATTCCTTAGCCAATTCCTAAACAGAGATGAATCAATCGCATCCCTACAACACACATACACAAATGAATTCGACTACTCATTATTTTCGAAATTCTTCTCCACAAGGGAAATCCACGGATATCGAGAACTCGCCTGAAATCGGAAGAAGAGATTCCAGCGGTTGCAGAGACAAGGACAGGCTCGTTGGGTTGGCTCGGGAGAGTGATGGATTGAGTAAGAGAGGAAGAAGAAGAAGACATTTTGCAGCGAAGAATCAGCTTTGCATGGTGGTGATGAAGGCGACGAGGTAAAGCGCGTGAAGGAAACGCGAGTAACCGCGAGGGAAGAAGAGTAAAGCCAGCCATCAATGAAAAACGTGAAAGCAAGCAAATCACTCACTCGCACTCCTCGGAGAAGATGAGAAATTCAACACGTGTTGAATCACACGTGTAAACCTTTAATAGATTTTTGTTTTCGCTAAGGATAAAAAAAACTTAACAAATGTTACAAGCAAAAAGGTTTCGTGGTGTAGTTGGTTATCACGTCAGTCTAACACACTGAAGGTCTCCGGTTCGAACCCGGGCGAAGCCAATAACATATGTTTTTGTTTTGTCAGGGGCATAGTTTTTTTGTTTTAGATATGGTTCGGTTACAAGGTGGTGTTAACTGAGTAAGGGGTCTCTTTTATAGCATTCTCCAACATGAAGCCAATTTTATAAATGAGTAATCGTCCATGCTTTAATCAATCACGGGCATGTCAATTTTATTCTTATATCCTCCGTTTATTCATTCATTGCATAAATCACAGAGCCAAACATTTACATGATAAGTCAAAAACCCATGAGATGTTTGTTTTGTATATCATTCATATCAAGAAATTTTTTGTATATCATTCATGTCAAGAAATGAGTATCCACAATATACATTTTCCTTTGGTAAAAGTAACCGATCGACCACAATGTCACACCACACTCCTTGAGAGACTAGATATTTTTAGTTCTTCATAATGTTAACCTTCTTTTTGAATAGTTGTCACCTAAGAGAACCAAGTCTTAATGTACAAAAATGGAGATGACTCATATAACTACGGATTTTCTTTTCTACGATCAGCTAGAACACCTAAGCTCCTGCGAAATCGAAAACAAAAATGATCCCCAAAGCTATAAAAGAAGCACTGATATAGGAAGGAAAATAGTAGTGTTCTTTTGTATATTACCTGTTAATTTAGTTGCACCGTTGCTTCGAGCTTACCACTCCGAGAAGTCCATTGCCGGCTAGTTTCAGGAACTACACTGGGTTGTACCATTGGGTTTCCCATAAACTTGCTTGTTCTCTGCAATGTATTTACTATTAATCAATGATAAAAGAAACTGTGACTGTGTTGTATTAGAAGCAAGCTTGAATCAATAACTTACTTCATTCCCTGCTTGAAAGGAGTTCAATCTATTTTCCTTTGAGCCCTTATGCCAAGAAACGATTTTAAAACTCGATAAGATTCTAAAGCTGGTACATATATAGTCAAATGAAATGAAATCACAAGTTTCACCTTTACTTGTTCAGGCTGAGGAAATCTTAAGCGAGAACCATTGTTTGGCCGGAGTTCGGATGATAAAGAGAGCTGTAAAAGGGTTCATCAGATAACTAGGGTACAAAGAGAAACAATCACAAGTTAAAACCATTGAGGAAAATAGAATGTTAGGGAACCGCAAATCGAACCTTACTGAAAAGGTCTGTTGGCAAATCTGGTTGAGCCGTCCTTTCCGAGTGAAAACTAAACCCCTGTGTTTGAGTGTAAGAACAGTTTGAGTCTATTGTAGGAAACATCTACAGAGACATATATACAGTAAAGAAATAATTCATAGACTGACATACCAAGGGAGCTGTAGTTTCTCGCTTGCTTTTTGTGAACATGCCAATCTCTCGTCCACTTGAAAGTATCTGTTTAATAGAAATGAACCCTCTATGAGTGTATCTATTAGTGAAAAAATTAGGTAAGCATATGCAACATGAGAAAGTAAACATTATACCTTCTTGTTAAGAGGCCGAGCTTTGAAGAGGTCTTTTCTAACATCATCCTTAGGTATATCGATAGCTCTTTGTCTGTTAGCATTTAAGTCGCAGAATAATCACAGTTCTATCATATAAAAGTTTGTGTAAGTAAGCAAGATCATACCTTCTTGGTTCCCTGTTAACACCGTCAGGAAATGTCCTATTAGGCTTATCTGCCTCCTGTCAAAAAGAAAAATCCATACATTTGATATTAAGTAATCTTGTAAACATGAGATGATTTCAAGTAAGTTCAGTTGGTGTATAACCTTATGATTATTATTTCCCTGATATGACGAAGTTGATACTGCTGATGAATGTTGCATAGCTCTTTCTGAGGTCTTTAAACGAAATTCCTGATATAACCACAAAAATATATAATCTAAAGTATTAATTATTAAGCCTGTAAAATATAGAGTAAGACCAGTCCTACTTAGTTTCTAATGCTTACTTGAAATTCAGGTAGTTTAGGAGTGCTGTTTTTTCGAATGGGCAATGATGGAGCCTCGAAGATCTACAGAAAACACACACATGTTTGAGGTGGAGGACAATAAAGAAATGGCTTCCATGTTAAGTATTTAGCAGATACTAACTTTTCGGTTCAAGGGTCGTGCTTTGAATCTATATACTGATGTTGAGTCCTGCTCCAACTTAGCATCGTTCTTGTGCCTGAAATAATCATTTGGTAAGATGTGTGATTTTTACCATAACAATTTACTATCATTCAATGTCTAGGTCCTAACCGTATCCTATTTGCTCTATGTGAAGTTGCAAAATCAGGCTCCTGTGGGATAGTAATCTTCATCCTGGTATGTAGTGAGTTTTTATCAAGATCCTGCAAAACCATATAACAACCAATTGAATGATTAACAACAAGAAGGTTGAAGGAGGTTGAAGGAGAACTAAAGAAACAGATAGAAACCTTCTTGAGTGCCTTATGGACCAAATTTGTTTCTTGAGCCGCTTCAGCAACCTGAAACAAAAGTATTTGAAGGTCTACGATTAGAGAAATAAGCGCAAAATCTATTACTACCACTATTCAAATGCTTTAATCATGTAATTCTTAAAAGGAATTTGATACAACGAAACTCGTGGCTATTAGAAACTCCACCTTACGAAGTAGACCACCATCGAGCTTCTGTCTTTTAGCAGATTGGATTTCAGATGAAAGACACTTAATTTCATCCACTTGCATATGCAGTCTAGGAGATCAACAAAACAAACCAAGTATTAAGTTCATTGAATTAAGTTGACAAAAGACATATATACCAAGAATTATATCTTCTCCTAATCACCTGGCATTATCTTGTTTTGCTAAAACGCTAGCAGTAGGTTTCATCAATGTTGAGCTTCTCGTTATAGGCCTGATGCTTGACTTTGGTCGGTACTTGAGCTTATCACTATGAATCCGATTGCTAAATGTTGGTCCTGTGAACATGTAGCAAAACTAACAATCAAAACCACCAGCATTAATGTATCTAAGTAGGAGGAAATGAGTTTGATCAATAATTCATAACCATAAAAAATTATAGTTGAACCACATGTGTGTTCTCTTCAGTCATGTTAGCAAAAGTGTTCACCTTTATGTAAGGAATCGTTTGGAACTTTGCTCAAAGTACCACCTTGAATGAATCTAAACACCCCAGACTTCATTCCATTTCCTGAAACAAAACAAGATTCCATTTTACATCAACCATAACTAGTAAACTCTTCAAGTTTGTTATCCAAAACCTAAACAATGCTAGTTTAGTGATACAGAAACATAATCCAAAACATCCTAAATTCACCTGTTTCATTCACATCTGGTTGCTGAGGGATTTCTCTGTCACTCTCCTGAACTTCTACTGTGACTTCCCCATCTTCTGATTTTGACAAAGACTCGGTCTTTTCATCATAAACCTCTTCTATCATTAACAGTTTCATTGCAAAAGCTGACAAAACACAATAAATTAGACATAAACACTCTTTAGTTCTAACAAGACATTAGTCCTCTGCATTTGTAATGAAATTCTCAATTCAGTGAAACAAAATCAAATCTAATCATCAAAATAACAGATTCATAAAACACAAATGACGATTACTTCGAGGATTATCTTTCAATTAAAGCATCTTAAAAAATATCGAGTCTAAAGTTTCACCCATCGTTATTACCGCATTACGTAAGATGACGTAACCAAAAACCAAAATTTAGCGCACACTTCAAGAAACCGAGACTAATCACAAAAAAACAATCAAAACCCTGAAGCGAAGATACTCACGAGACGGTGGATAAGACTGAGCGGTCTCGAACCAAAGTTCAGCAGCACGAGACTCCAACGGCAACTCCTCTCGAGTGAAATCAAACCAACGAGAAGCATCAAACTCATACTCCAAATCAATTTCAGTCACTTCAAACACCATTGTCTCCATCTCCATATCTTCATCGGACTCTGTCTCTGTGTCCGTCTCCATCTCCATATCTCTCTTTAAAATCTCCACTGTACACAGTAACACAGAAACAGAGAGAATTCACTGGTGGGTTTTTAACGTCACTCACCAACAAGAAACCCTAATTTATGTGTGATTTTAACATCATTGGATTTGATGAGTGAACAGAAGGAGAAGAAGAATTGCAGAGAAGGAAATAAACGTCACTGTTTTTTTTCTCCAGAGCGACAAAACGGCAAATTTATTTATTTTTTCCTTATACAGAACCACAAAACGACACCGTAAGAAGCGTGCAGTTCCTGACGTGGATTATTATGTCAACAAATGAATTTGAATTTGATTGGACTGTTGAGAGGGGTACAATAATACCCCTGTCTGAGACAGAGTGTAGGGGTTTTTCCGTAACTTTCGCAGGAAGTGACGTAAGGGGTATTTTGTGCTTTCGATGAGACTGAAATTTTCGGCGGGGAATCGAGGGAATTGTGGATTATTTTCGATTCTGCCACCAACAGTTGCATTCGTTTGTCACGTTTTGACCTGGCTTTATCTATTTTTGCTAAGAAATCTCTATTTTACAAATTATTCTAATTTTGTACTATGGTAATAAATCTAGTCTTTGACTATTTGATTTAGAACCTTTTTAATTTGGTATTTTTCTAAATCTTGTTGGATAAGTTTATTTACATGTGGATAAGAAAACTATGCATGTGATTGGGAGTAATTAGAAGAAAATGAAAGGAAAGAAATGAAAAGAAAACAGGAAAAAAATGAAAATGAAAGTTAGAGGAAACAAAATTCTTTCATGTATTTGTGGGGTGAATATTGTCACTTGTTTCTACTAAAAGTAGATGAATTGAGATTTTTCTTTAATTGTTTTATTTGGACAACAAATTAAAAGTAGAATAATTGAAAATATTTATTTTACTTTGCATTTCTTTTTATATATCTATACTAATCAGTCATACCCTATGAAATGAACATCAATTTTCCTCATATAAGTACAAGTGACATATTCGAATAATCAATGATATTCGAATGAGGATATGTTGGAGATGAAAGTTCATTCAATAATTCGAATATTCATAGATAAATAAAACATGTTATAAAAAAACAAGTCGAAATTGTTTAAAGTTATCCAAACCGGCCAAATGCGCGTTTTAATTTATTTTATCTACTATAACTAAAATGAGTTATGTCTATATTAAAGTTTCATGCTCTTCTAAATCAAAACTAATTGACAATGAGTGAATTTATCCGGTTCTTTTAGCTACTTACAGTAGAAACTCTATAAATTAATAATGTTGGGACCATGCAATTTTATTAATTTATAGTGATATTAATTTATAGATATATTTACGTAAATACAATACTATATTCTTTTAAAAATATTATTAATTTAATTTTCTATATGTTTTGTTGTTTGCATATATACTTATGTTAGATTTTTATTTTATTTTTATTTTTTTAATTTATTTTTCGGCAAGATATTGTGTCTGTATGTCTATGACATTAACGTGAACGTAAACATGAAGCTTAATCCAATTTCTCTTTACACAAATCTTAGCAATGATTTCTCAAATAAAAGATTTTACAAAATCAATTATGACCGATCAAATATGCAAATAGTTATGTGAGTAAAACAGATATCATACTAGTTGTATTTTTAAAAAAATTGTAATTGTAACTTGAACAAAAATTTCATATAAAAATGAGTCTTAAAATATATACTTAAGATCTATGATTATTAATTTATAATATTAT
>Ga0041059_1002702_pt1 | contig 12956 bp, 10 predicted proteins | sample AraColnosormetaG_FD_56232 | JGI IMG/M metagenome (GOLD analysis project Ga0041059, IMG submission 56232) | Arabidopsis roots microbial communities from North Carolina, USA - Col MF nosort | ecosystem: Host-associated > Plants > Roots > Unclassified | place: USA: North Carolina | collected... | reverse complement strand
TCATCAATCAAAAAAAAAAAAAAAGTTTAATGAACAGTCAACTAAATCGGACAGCTCTCTAATATATACTTTTACCTGTCTTATTGTTCCCATACCCCAAACTAGACTAATTAGAACTTGTTTTAATAGTAAAATTCAAGTTTTTGTCTTGCAGTTTTCTTTCGAGTCTCAAGTTCAAAAGGACTAAAACGGAGGAAAAGATGCATGCTTCTCAAAATTCCGTCTCTGTCCTGTTTTCTTGAAGTCACGTCTCAACTCTCAAAGTCTCCTTTCCCAAACCCTAAATTCTTAGTGTACCAAGCGCAAAATCGTTTCAAAATACCCTTTTTGTAATAAAAAAAAAATGTATGCATAAATGAAAAATAAAATAATACAAAATCATGAATTAAATCATAGTAAGAGATTCCAAATTAAAAGAAAACAAAAACTCATAAGTAACTTTTTACATGATCCATTCTGATTGTAAATCTCGATTATGAATTAGTGCAATACAAAAGTTGGTAGCCAAACAAATGGTTTCAATAAGTCTGGTTTTTGGATAGTGTCGTGACTTGGTAAAGTAACATTTCACTAGATTTGCTTGTCCGAAGCCAATGAGAATGACTCACTTTTACATTTCTGTTCACACCATCATTATTATCAAAATCTCGTTATCATTGTTACTACCATTCCATACGTACCTTTAATCCATACGACCAAAATAATGCATAAACTCCCTGCAGGGACAAAGAGACGTCGGAAAGTACGAGATTAGACCACTCCAACTGCCAAAAGAACTACGCGGGCTAAGACGTTTCATTTGGCAGTGACAAAAACAACGTCAACGGTGAACAGTGCCACCATGGCCATCGTCTTAGCTTTTTGAAGACACGTAAATCCTCCTTATCAAAAATTATAACAAAATATAAACATAAGCTACCGATCTATAGTGGGCTTTTTAAAAAGGATGGGCCGACTATTCAAGTTATCAACACGTCGTCGTATAATCATAGTAGCTCTTTGTATTTTTGTTCCGGACATGATTATCTTAGTATCCAAACACGTCACATTCAAGTTTATTCTAAAGATTTTTCTCTCCGGAGACGTTAAGAGAAGAAACAGCCAACGGATTAGGGATCTTACCGTTCTGCGATTCGCCGGTGAGTGTTTTTATTTTATTTTTCCGATTTCATATCGGCTTCTTACTCTTTAATTCGATTTCCTTATATGTTATCGTGATTACCTTCCCGAGAATTCATGGTAAAATTGATCGGTATATATTTTGATAATCGACTTCAATTTGGTTTATCCCTCCTTATGCTTAATTGCTTCACTTACCGGTTTTGATTCTGACTTGTATTGATTTGATATCGATTATCCGGTTTAGTAGCTTCAAGTGTTTCCCCTGTGTCCATGTATCGTCTTGGTCCTGATGATTTTGAAATGTTCTGTTTTGTTTGTTTATGTTAAGAACAGAGTTTGAAGCTTTTTTTAGAGACTTCAATGGTGAGCCAAGGAATGGTATCTCTTACAAAGTCTCTATGCACTATGACTCCAAGAGTCCGTCTCAAGAATCCGAATATGTTGCAGAAACTAAAGACTGGATCTTGTAATTTCCGTTTCAGAAATCTCCGTGTCTTATGCACACCAAAGCTGTCTCAGTGGGAACCGTCACCTTTCATTCATGCTTCTGCAGAAGAAGCTGCTGATATAGTATTGGACAAAACCGCGAATGTGTTCGAATCTATTGTCTCCGAGAGTGCAGAGGAAGAGAAAGTAGATATGTCAGCGCAACAACGAACTAATTCTCAAGTTCAGGTACTTAAATGGCCAATATGGCTTTTGGGTCCATCTGTTCTCCTCACAAGCGGTATGGCGCCTACTTTATGGCTTCCGTTGTCATCGGTTTTTCTCGGTTCCAACGTGGTTAGTCTACTTTCTTTGATCGGTCTAGATTGCATTTTCAATCTTGGAGCAACCCTTTTCCTCTTAATGGCTGATTCTTGCGCACGTCCTAAAGACCCATCACAGTCCTGCAACAGCAAACCACCATTTAGCTATAAGTTCTGGAACATGTTTTCACTCATAATCGGGTTTCTAGTCCCAATGTTACTTCTCTTCGGATCCCAATCTGGCCTTCTCGCTTCTCTCCAGCCCCAGATTCCTTTCCTCTCGTCCGCTGTTATCCTCTTCCCGTACTTCATTCTCCTTGCTGTTCAGACATTAACAGAGATCCTCACATGGCACTGGCAATCACCGGTCTGGCTAGTCACACCAGTTGTCTACGAGGCTTACCGAATCTTGCAACTGATGAGAGGGTTGACACTTAGTGCAGAGGTCAACGCACCGGTTTGGGTGGTTCATATGCTTCGTGGGCTTGTCTCTTGGTGGGTATTGATCTTGGGAATGCAACTCATGAGAGTTGCTTGGTTTGCTGGTTTTGCATCTAGAACAACAACAGGTCAGCAACCACAATCTGTTGCTTCTAAGTAAAGACAGATAAATGTTTCTTCGTTTAGTTTTTAAAGTCATGTCAAAGATTTGTAACTCTTTCTTCACTGTATAGCTTTTATTATTCGTGGGTTGGTGATAAGGATTAAAAAAAAACACATATTCTTTATGATCATATTCGCTCTTTTAGTTAGGTATGTGATGTTATTCATTTCAATATTAAAGGCTGATAGGTTGACGTTAAGGTTGAGAATATGCAAAGGTTGACACAGATTCCTGTCAAAGAAAGACATTTAAGAATTTACGAAAAATGATGAAAATGTTTCTCTTAAGAAAGTAGAGCATAATGTCGAATAAGACTAGTTTATATGGTTTTGTATTTTTACTAAGTCATGTCAGAAAGAAGAAGAAAAATATATGTACTGTGTTATAGCCTTATAAGTAATAGGTTTTTGCATTTGGTGAGTACTTGGTAACAGTAAAAAAAAGAAAGTTATACGTTACGTTGTGAAATATGATCAGATTATAATGTATATTCTTTACTTTAGTTGAATTGTTGTTGTTGTAATTCATCTCCACGCGTTTGCGATTAGGGCGCGTTTGCGTTTTTATCAATTTTAAATGAATTGACAGTATTACCCTTGAGAAATGAACAAGACAAATAGCGATGTCCCACTCTATTCATTAGCTCTGTCTAATCTCTCTCGATCGACGACTGCTCTCTCTCTGAACCGGAGACGGTGTCACGGGACGAATCTAATCGCCGGGAAACCGTTTTTTTTTTCTCTCGGAAAATCGATTTGAATCTCCGGCGATCTGATCGGGATGAGTAACATCGATCTGATTGGGATGAGTAACCGCGATCTGATCGGGATGAGTAACAGCGAGCTTCTCACCGTCGAGCCTCTCGATCTTCAATTCCCTTGTAAGCTTTATTCATAACTCTTTCAATATTTCGCATGTCTTATTGCCCCAGATCTATGTGTTAAGCTTCTTCTCTGATTTGATGTAGTTGAATTGAAGAAGCAGATCTCTTGCTCTCTCTATTTGACGAACAAGACCGACAATAATGTTGCCTTTAAGGTTATAATTCTCTTATTTAGCCTTATCAATTTTGGAATCGAGAAAAATTGTTTCGTGTTTCTGAGGCTTCTCGTGATGATTTAGGTTAAGACGACGAATCCGAAAAAGTATTGTGTTAGGCCTAATACTGGAGTTGTTCTCCCGAGGTCTACTTGCGAAGTTCTTGGTCTGTTCTCGATTTGTGTTTTTTTTTGTTAATTTCGATTTGCTAAATTGGTTATTGGATTAGGGAATTTGATGAATTCTTAATGTCTGGTTTGATATAGTGACCATGCAAGCTCAAAAGGAAGCTCCTTCCGATATGCAGTGCAAGGACAAGTTTCTGCTTCAAGGTGTGATAGCTAGTCCTGGTGTCACAGCCAAGGAAGTTACTCCTGAGATGGTATATTATTATATGGATGGTTACAGTTTTCATATGGATGGTTACAGTTTGGTGTTGGTTTTACTTAAAAGCAGTATTTTTCTTGTTTCTTGTAATGAAATTTTGCAGTTTAGCAAAGAGGCTGGACATCGAGTTGAGGAAACTAAACTGAGAGTTACTTATGTTGCTCCACCACGACCACCATCACCGGTTCACGAAGGATCTGAAGAGGGTTCTTCACCCAGGGCTTCTGTCTCAGATAATGGACATGGTTCTGAATTTTCGGTTAGTACATGTTAACTTAAGTTTAGATTTCAGTTTCTCTGGTAGACATATTTATATGTAGATTTTCATGTTTAATTTTAGTTTGAGAGATTTATCGTGGACAACAAGGCTGGACATCAAGAAAACACATCTGAGGTATTTTTCACAATTCTTCCAAGTTTGTCACCGTCAAAACCATGTGACATCATCTTTTGCTTTTGCTCTGTTTAAAACTGATTTTTGGAGGTAGCTTTACTGGAAAGTTGCCTTTTAGGCTGATTTACTAGGTTGAGAATCTTTCTTTATGTTGATTACTTAAAAGGTTCACTACATTTTTAGAAGCCTGTCCAGTGCTCAAGCCGTCCATTAATTGTCTTTTTGTGCACCAAATCCTCGTAGATGTTATTTTGACACAGTTACCACTTACTATACACTATTTTGCTTCAGTCATTCTACATTATTTCTATTACCGCTGAATTTTGTATGATTTCAGGCGAGGGCACTCATTACCAAGCTAACCGAAGAAAAACAGTCTGCCATTCAACTGAACAACAGACTTCAAAGAGAACTGGTAAAACAACTCTCACTTGGATCCTTTATTATCTCTGAATCTCCTCCATGCTCTTGTTACTTTGATGATTAGCAATCTGTAGCGTTTGTAGTGTTTTTCCATGGTTTTGAGAAGGTATGCTTAAAGTCATCATTTGTTTTTGTGAAGAGATGCTTTAACTTATCTTTTGCATTGGCTTCTGTTTCCATGGTTGACTTATCTCACCATACCATTAATCAAAACCAGTCTTGTATGAATATTCCACAAGCTTAGTTTAGAATCTTGAGATTGTTTATCTGACAAAGATTTTGGTTTGATGTGGCAGGATCAGTTAAGGCGTGAAAGCAAAAAGAGCCAAAGTGGTGGTATCCCATTCATGTACGTTCTTTTGGTCGGACTCATCGGTCTAATTTTGGGATACATTATGAAGAGGACATAAACCACCCACCTTGAAATTAATCCCTCACCCGCCACGAAGGAAAAAAAAAAGACTTTTAACTCTTTTCAGTCGGACATTTTTTTCTCTTCTGTATTTGTCAATTTCGCCTTAAAAAGGTGTCCTAGAAGATTTGTGTTTCGTAACTCAGTTTGCTATGTTTTTTTCAACTTTTGTAATCCAAATGACTTTGCGTTGGTTCTTTCTCCACTAATTCTCTTATATTTCTTAACTTCATTTTCCATCTCAAACCTTCCTCCGTGTCTGCATTAGTCAGTGTATGTATATGTTTGTTCCAAATGCTTTTCTCTTCCTTTACCACATAATTTCTTACATCAATATTGAACAGAGATGAACTACAACGGCAATGTTTCATGCTTATGTTTTTTACTGATGAGGAAAGAAAGAGCTAAATCATGTGCAACTTTTAGTATCTTCTTCTAGTTTCCATCTAAGAACCATGGACTTGGACAACGAATAGACCAACAAGACTCGGTTCTCCATTACCCTGTTGCATCTTCTTGGTTTACTATTCATTTGTCCTAGTCTGGTCCATACACCCGACGTGCTACACAAATAAAACTTGAAGCAAAGAAAGATACTAAATGGGAGAAACTACAAGAGAAAAGAGCGAGAAATAGAAACTACCTGGATCAGATAGCAGCGCTAAGAAGAAGAAATTTTGGAGAATTGATCAAAGATTATAGATAAAACAAATTTACGTTTTTATATGTGTTGAGAGTATAACGATGAGACTATTTCTCTCTGTTTCTTGTTTCTCTGGTTTGTTTATGATGATGATCGATGATACTAAAACGATGAGAGTACATCTATATTTTTATTTTCGTTTCAAAAAGTGATTCAAAGACTGATCAAACAAACAATGTCTTTTGTCTCTTTAGTGACCGAAGAAACCTTAAAACAGACATGAGATAGAGAAAGCAGTTTCTTTCCACCTTTGTATCATTTTTACACTTTTATTGCTCGGCTTTTCAACACTTGTAAGCTTGTATCTCTGTCTTGCATATTTTAGATCTTCTTCAGCTTCGAGAAGGTTCCTGACTCTGAGAAGTGCTTTGAGCCCCACTTCCTAATCCTAAAGCTTGCTGAGGATTGCACAACTCTATTCCCTGCATAGAAGTGAAAGCCAAGCTTGATGTCAAACCAGAGGTAGTTGCACCACCCGCATACTGCCTTTCTTTAAGCTTTTTGGCGACCTTGGCATTAATTTTAAGCTTGCTCTGAACACTGGATACTCGCAGCCTCTTGCTTCCTGCCTGTCCAAGCATTCCATAACCTTCTCCTAGTCCATCACCGAGGGAGCTCTCTTCAGGTGTACCAAAGGCCGTCCTGTTGGCCAGCTTCCTCATATCTGTTACTTGATACCTTGCTTTCAGTTTTCTTAGACGGCGACCACCCCTTCTTTTCTTCGGCTCAGAATGAGGAATAGGAAGTGGCTTAGGCTGCCTTGCAGGAGGAGGTTCTTGCCACTTGTCAATCTTCTTACGGATCTCCTCCCTGAAAGCTTTTCCACTTATCCCTAACGGATCCTCTCTAGTAGCATCAACTCTAGCTGCCAAAGTTGATTTTGCAGCCACGAGCCTGCCAGCGCGAGCCTCAAGTCCAGGAGGCGTGCTTTGGAAAATCTCTGTCTGCTCCAGATAACCCACACGGGACTGAGACGTTGCAGAAGAAAACCCAACAAGGTTCTTCCTCTTGTGGCCAAGAACTTGAACATTACAGGCAGGCATTTTAGCAAGTGCTGACAAACCTCCAGCTGTCCCCATGAGTTTGGCTGCAACAGCACTCCCAACAATGGCGGAAAGATTAGGAGCAATAGAACCCATCTTACTTTCAACAAACTCAAGGACCTTCTTTCTTGCGGAATCAAGATCTAAATCCCGATCACAAGCCTCTAACACCTTTTGCTAAACATCCTCTGGCAGTGCACTCCCTTTCGTAGTTGAAGCAGTAACTGAAATAGCCATGATAATAGCTGGAGTAAGATCAAGGCCAGCAAAATCAACAAGAGTCAAATCCGTCTCATTGCCAATCTTCTTGACAACACATGCATAGTCAATAGGGTGATGAACCAACGACTCAAGCTCTTGAAACCTAAGCTTGTACTTTTCTTTGATAAAGTTGTGGACAATAACGATTTCATCCTCAATATCAACCGAAAGCTTATTACAATCCACAATAAGCTTATACTCATGATCATCAGAATCTTTCCCAAGAGCCTCCTCTACTTTGTGCATAATATCATCATATCTCTGAGTCTTCTGAAGCTTAGAAACACTATCGAGATCATCATAGTTAAGTGTCTCTAAATCCGCCATATCCATATCCACATCTTCTTCCTCCTTTCCAACATCACCATGATTCTCGTCCAATTCTGCTTCATTCTCAGATAACTCGTCAAGGTCAGCAAGGAAAGAATCTTCAAGAGTTGCCATATCTTTCTACTTGGAACACAAACGCTTCAGTGATTCTCTTGACGAATCCAAATGAGAAATCAATCGATTAGATTCGAGAAGATAATTGAAGAGCAGCGACCGACTACTATTTATAAACTCTCTCATGTGTTTAGGTTTCAAGTTTCCTTTTTTCACATGTGTTTGGGATTCAAATTTCCTTTAAACAAAAAAAGTTAACTCGTGTTAATTTCCTTTTTTCACTTGTCGGTTTATTTGACAACTACTAAACCATCAAAAACTAATTAAACAAATTTAAATTTTAGTTACTTAACCGTCACGTAGCATCCTCTGTTCGCCATTTATTGAATTCTAGTTTCTCCGCGTAAAGGATTTGATTGTGGTTGTAACTTTTTTTCTTTGTAGATAGTGTTAGGCTTTGATCATCTTCTTTAATGGGCGTATAGAACGTAAGTGTAATAATAGTTTTTGTTCATTGTTTTCTTCTGCAATTTTCTCAAGCATTCATTATCACATCATGAAGAGAGGATTAATTGATGACTCATATCATTAAGAATGAAATGATCAGATATTTTTCAAGTACTTCAACTAATTAATGCTGATTTACATAGATACTATATCGCCTCTACTTCTGATCACTAAAGATCAGAAGACCAAAAAGAAGCAAAGTTTAAATCTTTTTCTTAGATATTAAGCTTTCATAAGATTAGAATTTAGAAACCATTGAGACAAGACCAACAAGAGTTTGTGAGTACCGCTGTCAATGTTCTCGTGGGAATTAGATTGCAAGGAAGAGCAGAGTCTGTTGAATCACCTTCAAGATCATTTGAACATGGAGAAGACTCTGAGCCATGGATCGCCACAGTAACCTCTTTCCCTCCACAGGAATTTGTTGAGCTCTTTAAAAGTGCAAAGGATGTAGACGTTGTCCTCGAGCAAGGGCTTTGACTAGTAGTTGATTCATCTAATAGAGCAATATTTCTGAAAGCAATTCACCAATCTCATACATTTTCCCTCTAACATGAACAATTGGTAAATTTGCATATTACTCCAAGACAAGTTTCAAGGTTATAAGGTTCCACATAAGTCACAGTGCTCAAAAGTTGCTTGTCCTTGAGAATCTGTTCAACTCGAAGACTAACAAAGATCCCAAAATCTACTGATCAAAAGTTGCTTGCCCTTTGGGGTCTTCGCTCTTTTATGCCCTACCACAGTCTCCATCCGATTCCTCTGTTTCTTCCTCTGATACTAAGATGTAAGATGCAAACTTCTTCACTCCTGTAGGACTAACACCATCCACATTGTGAAGACCTTGAGGAACGCTTAAAACACACATGAAGAACAAGACAATCCTTTATCCAAGGAACAAACAAAACAATATGCCACTTGACACTCAGGTCAGCTTCCAGTTCCACGTAAGACCTTCCTTTGCAGCCAGAGACTTTCGGGCAATAACAAAGAAGGAGAGTTATCAACGCGCTAACAGGGGCGCGTGGGTTTCAGATCCTCTCTCGTCGTACCACCAAGGTCCACCATTAGCATCTCCACCGTACAAAACGTATAAGCTCCGATTAGATTCACCGAATCACACAATCTTCAAAATCTCTTCCTTCCATGATTCCGTTATCGTAAAGATTTGTCCTTTATCCAAATTTTAGGATTTTGAATTCTTCTTCTTTCCGATTACCGGATTCCAATGGCGCCTTTTGTTGAAGTCTGTAGGTATAAGCCATTACCGCTTTCATTGAGCTCTCTCTGTACATGCCCTTGCCGTTCCTCTCCAAGGAAATATCTAATTCTTCCTCAATTCTCTGAAAAGTACCCGAAACCATTGTTGTCTCATTCTCGCTTTACTCCGATTTCTGTTAACCGGAGAGTTATCACGGCCGTTGCTCGAGCTGAATCAAATCAAATTGGTGACGATGCCAACTCAAAGGAGGTAACTTTACTCCTCTTTCTCTTGATGTGTTAGCTTAGTAGTACGAATAATCGTTCTTGTGGATTGCTATGTGATGCTGAGAAACTTATCATGGCATTGCTGTAACTATTGTCTGTTTAGGAACACAACATAGATCAAGAATTGCAAAATGTTGAAGAAGATTCGAGTTTAGATGATCAGAAGCAAAAATCTAGAAGCCAGTTTAAGAAAAGAGTAACTTTCGGTCTAGGAATTGGATTGTCTGTAGGAGGTATTGTATTAGCTGGAGGATGGGTATTCACAGTAGCAGTAGCAGCTGCGGTTCTTCTAAGTGCCCGGGAATATTTCGAGCTGGTGAGAAGTAAAGGAATTGCTCAAGGAATGACACCTCCTCCACGATATCTTTCTAGAGTCTGCTCCATTATCTGTGCTCTTATGCCCATACTTACATTGTGAGTAGTTTCAGTCAGTAAACACCGCAAAAGCCTGTGATCTTTTCTCTTGTTCTGAATAAAGGTTTTATCTTTTTTGTAGGTATTTTGGTCATATAGATATCTCGATAACTTCAGCGGCGTTTGTTGTTGCAATGGCATTGTTGTTACAGAGAGGAAACCCGCGTTTTTCTCAGCTGAGTAGTACGATGTTTGGCCTGTTTTACTGTGGATATCTTCCTTGTTTCTGGGTTAAGCTACGTTGTGGTCTTACTGCTCCAGTTCTAAACACCGGCAAGCACTCCCTTATTATTATCTTTCCTAGCTTTGATCCGTAAAGTAATCAAAGCCAAGTCTCCTGAGCAGTTTAATTACTTATAGGAATTGGGAGAAGCTGGCCTACTATCCTCGGCGGCCAAGCACATTGGACAGTTGGACTTGTTGCTATATTGATTTCTTTCTGTGGTATAATTGCCTCAGACACGTTTGCTTTTCTTGGTGGCAAGGTATGTATCTTTTCAGGGCATGCATATAGTCTCGCAAGAACTTCTCCTGGCTGAAGTTAATCAACTAATGTTGCAGGCATTTGGTAGAACTCCTCTTATTAGCATTAGTCCAAAGAAGACATGGGAAGGAGCTTTTGCAGGACTTGTTGGTTGTATTTCCATTACCATTTTACTCTCCAAATCGTTGTCCTGGCCTCAATCTCTTGTCAGGTACTCAAATCCTATAGAATTCCTGGAGTCTATTATGTCTTTATTCTGACTGGTTCGATTTAAACAGCACCATAGCTTTTGGAGTTCTTAACTTCTTCGGATCGGTCTTTGGTGACTTAACTGAGTCAATGATCAAACGTGATGCGGGTGTCAAAGACTCCGGCTCACTCATCCCTGGACACGGTAATGACACGTCAAACCAGACCGGAATTTGTCTATCATTGCCTCTCTAACCGAGTCCTCTGTAATTGCAGGTGGCATATTGGACAGAGTTGATAGTTACATTTTCACTGGTGCATTAGCCTACTCGTTCGTAAGACTTCATGGAGTTTGATTGTATTGCTGTATCCCAAGAAAACATATAGCTTCAAGAAGAAACTGACAAAGTTTTCCCCTCGCAAGAGTGAAGTTCAAAGCAACATATAGCAATGATGGTGAAATGGCTGCAGATTTTCTGAGATTGGTCTGTTCTGTTGTTTGATTGAACCGGTATGCAATTTTTGGTTAAATGCGAGTAAACTGGTTCGTTAGGCGAATTCTCGGACCGTTGGTCTGTCTTGCCTGACCGGTAATGGAACGGCGGCGTTTGGTAATTGATTTAGAGATTCATTCTTGATTTACTTTCCAAAATAATTTCCTCCTGTTTTCCAGATAATGGATTAAAGGAAAAAGGCCTAAAATCATGTGGGGATGTTAATGAAAGCGTTGTTCCCAAGCAGACTTTTTAGAGTGCAATTATAAAAAAAATCTGAAATGAAAAAAGGAAACTATGTAAATGAATAATCAAATATCAATGATACTAATAAAGAGGCGAAAATTAAGAAATGATTGGGAAGAGGAAAGACATGGGTGGATTTTGTTATCCAATACAATAAACAAATGTTATACTTTCACAATTTCACTGCAGAATCTTACTAAAGTGGTTGATTAATAAGTAATAAAGTGGTCGTATTATGATAATATCAAATCTAAGCAGCAATTCTGCGAGGACCATGTGATTGATTACACGGACAAAACTCGTATTACGCAATCTCTTTACTATACTAAAAAGGTAAAAAGTCTTTAAACACAAGTTATCTCATCGTTTACAACATTAACCCCAAAACACAAGTTAATACATAGTTTAGTAATATGAAGTTTGTTTACCATTAGCTTAAATTTTTAGTAGACCTAATTAACACATGGTAAATTGTATGTCTCTAACAAACATTTCAAGGAAAATGATAAAATATACTCCATAATAAAGGTAAAGGAAACATATTTCAATATGCAGAAAAATAAAAAAGGAAAAAGTAAGAATAACATAAGGAAATTATATATATATTATCTGATTGGTTAACATTACACTCAAACATATTAAAACATGATATTATCTAAATTAAAAAGCTAAAAAGAAAATTATTCCCTGAAATATCATTTTTTTAATAATAATTTTTAGAAAACTATGTTTCCATGTACTGTGGGATATAGAGAACACAAAACAATTGTTTGAGGTACACTCACCTCCACATTTTTATATGGGGACACTGTGAGTAAAAATGACAGTTTTTGCTTCGTAAATATGTGTAGGACTCGTTACAAGGCAAATACTTGCTAATTAGTATTTGTGACCTGTTTTGACCCGTACAAGTAATTGAAATTTAGGTTTGATATTTTATTTGCCTGCTCTGTGTGTTAAGGTGTATGAAATTGTTAGTCGGGATCGTTGTACAAATATGATTTATAAATGATGTTTATTTACTGTTGTGGTTTTGAACTCTATTTTGATGAGCTTTCTCCACTGTTTAAGATTATGTTGATTCACTTTCACAAACGCATACAATAATCATTTACATCTTTTTGTTTTGTTTTTAAAGTTAGGTATGAGAGTAAACACGACATCGCCGGATGATTTGCCAGCACAAGCCAATATCATCACATCCAATTTCCAAACTCCTTGCAACATCATGGTCATCACGGGGGACATCGATTTCAAAAGACCGATCCGGTTATTAAGAGCTTGTGGAATTACTATCTTCATGGAAAAACTTCCAAAATGCAAGACTAAACTTATAAACGCTGCTACTGCCAAAGACCCTCCTGGTTACCCTCTTGGTTACACGTTCGAATTCCAAGACATTTTGAGGATCTGATTGAGTTTTTTTGCATTGGTTTAGAGCTTTCTCCACAAATCTCTTATTTATCAGTGTTCGTTTGTTAGATTAAGGTTAAGGATTACTACTATGCTTAGTATTTGAATAAAGAACTACGAATTTAGTATAGTCGACCTTCCAAGAGAAAAATGAAATTTGTGTAAGGCAGCTTAAGTTTTAGTTTTTTTTTTTTTTTTTTT
>Ga0041059_1002701_pt1 | contig 12959 bp, 6 predicted proteins | sample AraColnosormetaG_FD_56232 | JGI IMG/M metagenome (GOLD analysis project Ga0041059, IMG submission 56232) | Arabidopsis roots microbial communities from North Carolina, USA - Col MF nosort | ecosystem: Host-associated > Plants > Roots > Unclassified | place: USA: North Carolina | collected 2013-09-02 | reverse complement strand
TTTTGTCAACCTTTTCCCAACCTCTTTTATTCTTTTTATTTTTTTTAAAAAGAAGTTAAAAGATGTATTATTGTTTTTTTCGGTCTCGGCTCTACATACAAAATTTTGTTCATCTTTTCCAAAATTACTGGATTTTTCATGTGAAAGTTGCGTAAATTTTGTTTATATTTGTGTCACTTCCATATAATAATTAAATAAGTGGGAGTTGAATTAATCAACGGTAAAGAGAGAGTTGAATAAATTTGATGGTTGTAATGTAAGGTTGTAAAATATCATAACCTAAACTTGTACTATAAAATACCAAGGCTTAGAGGTATGTTAGAACCAAGCTAAGTAAGTGACTTTGAGAGTCCTCAGTCTTGTAATCTATCTTAAACACTTTGTTTCCTTATTTGATCCTAAATACCTCCTACGTGGTTGTATATACTACGTGTCTAATTTCAGAGTATTAAGAAGTTTGACAGTAGTTTTTAAAGATATGTCTTAAATTCGTTTTGTAGAACAAGAAAATATCATATTTTGAAAATCAGTAACTTAAAACTATCATATTATGAAAATCAGCATCCAAGCAGTTTTATCCTTTTATCATACATAACAAACGTTTTCATAATGGCCGTTCATGTTATTCTACAAATACCTTTTATTTATAATAACAAGATTTCATTATAGGATCGAAACTTCTTGTCCAAGGAAATTTCACTACTCAATCATCCTTGATGACATGTTCCCAGTCCGAGGTCGGGCTCTCGTATCCTTTGCCAGATGCAGATTGTTCAGTGTCCGCGGCGCATGTTTCTCTCTGAGAATGTCCACGTATTGGGAATAACGAATCTGACCAGAGATGATCACGCTTTTGTGGCTGGTCATTTTCTGAATCCGAATCTACATCCATGCTGTTGAGAGATTTCTTCACTTGTTCAGCTTCCCGGCGTTTCAGTATCTGGAATCTATCCATAACATCACTCACATCGCTGCTTCTGCCCATATTAGCCATCACTGAACCTTCTAGTTTGTCCTCCTGGTCACCCTTTTTTGTTTCTGGACATTTTTGAGCCTTGAGTTTGCGATTTGTTTCCTGCTGCTTGAGAATCTGAAACCGGTCTATAACATCAATGTCTGAATCAGGGAGCTTCTGAGACTTGAGCTTGCGCTCTGTTTCCTGCTCCTTCAATATCTGAAACCGGTCTATAACCTCTCTATGTTTGTTCTCTGTAGTGGATGCAGAGGTTTCCTGCCATATCGCATCCGGTATCTTTGCAAAGGTTGCATCATCAGGCCTTAAGTTTCCACGAATGGTCTGCTCTAAACCACCAGTAAAGCTTCTGGACATAACCGATAATACTGCATCCACAGGATCTGAGTTGATTCTAGAGCTTTCGGATGCATCATGACTCATTGTTGCTGCATTTTTCCCACAATTGCTTCCATGTTTGATGATAGATTCAGGTGTATCCTTGTCTGCATTTGCATTCATGATGGGAACCGATTTCTGTGTGTTAAGAGAAGGTTCCTGCATAAAGCTTACTGCATCCGCAGAGATCTCTGAGAAAGAAAGCAAGACATGTACGATTAAAACATAGGTAAAACAAATATTTTCGCAAAATGAAGCGCAGGGTAAGCATTTCTGATACTAAATCCAAGGCATGACTAAACAACCTTTTAGTCAATGTTTAAATTTGGTAAACCAAAGTTGACCTATAACTGGGTTAAATCTGATCCATAAAGGAACTACTGCCATTCTCAGAGAAAGATACAAAACTGATCGTAGACAGATAATTTACTTAAATTCGTAAAGGACCCGAGAGAAACAGCATCCTAATCTCCTCTATGACATTTTTAGTATTTAAGTGCCTGTGGATCTGTTATAAGCGCATTAATAAATATCAAACAGATGAGACGGTTGGTTTGAAAGTTACCAACCTTTATTGTTCAATTTGAGATTACCAATCTCGTTCTTGATCCGATGATACCGAGCCATGCAAGTTGTGGAACATAAGGCAGCTTCAGTTTCGAGCCAGAGATTCTTGTACAAGAGAGTTTGTGGGTGGTTTTCTTCACCATCAGGAAAGTTGGAAGCAAGTATGTTCTTAATACTCTGCAAAGTTAAGATTCAGTAGGCAAGACTTTATAAATGATGCACAAAAATAATATGCAAGTATATACCTGGGTCATTTCATTCTTATCCACCGGTTCTTTGACACCAAAGCTGTCTAGTGGCTTGACACTAAACCTTTGAAAGTCTTTAGCAACTCCCGTTGCGGCCTGAACAAGGGTACCGTTAAACAACAAACGGCAAACAAGAACAAACAATGTGTTTTTTATCAAAAACCAAATAGGTCGGGAACATAACACAAAGTAAGACATTACCTAGGCTCATGTGAAATACTCTAGATATTACAAGTGGTGCTCTAGATTATAAATACATTAATATCTCACATAGAGCATGCAACCTATTTTTTCTTTAACTTCTAGCTACGCTATAAATCACAAAATGCCGGGGTAAAACTGCAGCATACCTCATGAAGGTCAACCACGTTTGGACAGGTGACATGCATAGATTGCGTTGGAAGTGTTGCTTCCCCTGCTGTTGTCTTATTATCAGTAATTTTCTTCAAACACTTTGTGAGATTATCTACTACTTTATCAAGGTTCTCAAGTTGCTCCAGCTTCAGCCAGCTTCCATTGTTAAAGCATTCATAAACAAGCACTTCTGACAAATTATGCATGGCGTTAACAACAGAAGAAACTCTTGGATAAGAAGTTGGAGATGGGAAATCTCCTTGATCACAGAAGTGCCTTTCAGGTGATCGGCCAGTTGAGACATCATCTGCATTTGATCTACTACTCAAATCGAGCCCCACATCTGTCAACGATCTGATCTTCTTATCTCTATCCATTATATCAAATGTTTGTTTCTGGAGATTACAAGACTCTTGGTTGGTTGGAACATCTTCACTAGGTTGAGTAGTACTACCTTCGAAAGGGGGTTTGTAGTTGCCAGCTGACTGAGCATTCTCATTATCCGCTTTCATCGTAGGAGCTGAAGGTCCACCTGACTCACTTCCCATAGAAAACATCGTGGGAGCTGAAGGTCCCTCAGAGGTTACCATGAAGTGGCTCCAAGATCGAGGCTCGTGACAATTTAAATCCTCAGTTGCATTCTTTAAGGAGCTCTCAGAAACACCATTCTCACTGTCAGCAACCAAAGTATAAGGCCTCTGATAAAGGGAGGAGACACCACTACCTTCTACTTCATCTTTAATCAGTGACACAGAGGAATTAATAATAGATGGTAAGGGGTAGGAAGATCGCGGACTTCTCGAACCTTGCGAGCCAACTACCGGATAGGGAAGATTTGGATTCTCGGGCAAAGGCTTGATATGACCAGTAGCTTCACCATATCCCAGTAACACATCGAAGTTAACTGGTTCAACAGAGGAACTCTGCAAGCTGGATTGAGCTCCTAAAAAATTCTGAGGCGCATGACTACAAACATCACTGTTGCTCGGGAATGATCTCCCATCTCCTACACGAAGCCCAGTCTGACTTCCATCAAAGAGAGCTTGTGTTATAAAATTCGGCATTGGAAAAGAAGGATTACAATCTGTATCACACATGTAAGGCTCCACACGAGAAGCAGAGACAACATTCATAGTTTCAGATCTATCTGAGCCAAGAAAGTAATATCCAGGACGTTTCTCATCAACAGCATTGCTAGAAGAGTAAACACCAGATGACGCGATAGGAGTAAAGAATGAGTCCTGAGAATTTCTGATTAGCATATCTGCATAAGAAGACACAGGAGCTAAGGTAGCTGAGCTGTAGGTAGGCTCAAAGTTCAAACGTTGCCTCTCTGAGAAATTCTCAGTGGGAGGAAGTGACACAAAATCAGATGATGATTCCCTTGAAGAGTAAAATCCACTCGGTGATAACATATCTTTATAAGAAGAATCTTCACCTCGAAGACCACTATTTCCTGCAAATGCATAATCTTCATGCGTTAAAACTAAGATCAAACCAAAACGAATCAAAATCGTCCTAAGAATAAATTGATCAATCCTCAAATCCAAAGTTCTGTAACCATCACAGTACCGTTAAACCCCAAATTTTGTTTTTAAAAAGGGATTTAAATCATACCATGTTGAGTGTTGTCAGCATAAAACGATGAAGAAGGAGTCTGAGAGCGAGAATTTTCACGATACGATGGGTTATTTGACCAATTAGCCGGCGATCGTTGATAAGAGTCATGATACAACATCATCGGATCAAACACTTCTTTGGCTGGATCATAGGATTCAACCGGATTGCTTTGTTGAAACGGCGGCGCAGAAGCTGGATGATGTGGAGGTGTAGGCGGTGGTGGAGATGAGAGCCAAAACGGGTACGCTATTCCAGAGAAACCATTATAGCGAAATCCATCGGTCATCGTTTTCTCACCAAAACGAGGAAGAGACTGGTGAAGGAAAAAGTGTTGTTGCAGCTCAAGTGTTTCAGAATGTCAATGTTTATCGGAATTAGCTTCTCAATGGGCCTTTAAGGCCTTATAAGGAAAGCCCTATAATGTCACTAAAAAATGAATTTATAAGTCATTTAACTGTTTAATTATAATCACAGATAAATACAGGAGTCAATAAAAATTTACCAATTCAGATATTTTCCTAATCATATAATAAGTACATTTTATGTATTTCACATTTTGATTATAAAAGTCTCAAGACTCTCATTTGATTCATCTTAATCAAACCAGTTAACCAACATCAAGTATAATAAGAGCAAATCAAATTTGTTTTGAAAATAATAAGAGCATATTTGACGATAATATAGTAGAATACATTACACAAACAATGGCAAGCAGTTGAGCTATACAAATCCTGAACAGCAAGCAGTTTTTGCAAAGACAAGATGTTTCGTCACACAAAAAAATCCACAGATACATGGCAGAGTGGCCTTACGGCATTAAACATAACCTTTTAGAGACGCTGAGCAAGAAACTTAGCCAAAGAATCAACAGGCTTGGCTGAGTCGATACTTCCCATTTCCCGTGACCGGATTTTGATTCTTGCAAGATAATCAGCTGCAATCCAAGCAAAACTCAGCATCGCCGCATGACTGGACTCATCTGGATCTTGCAGCTCTAAAGACTTCTTCACCCACTCGGGATGGTAAGTTACATGATACCAAGCTGAAGCCTTCTTCTCATACAAGATGTTTTTTTCCTCCTCGCTGAGATTTTCATGGTCAGGGATTGTTTCCTCAAATACTTTCCTGAACTCCTTTTTAAGGGAATTATAAGAATGCTTCAGTCTTTCTTTCAGTTCGCCTTGTTTCTTGCTTGTGTATTTGGGCATGGACCAGATGTGACCCGTCACAATCTCTTCCTCTTTCTGCACCTTGTATTGCCCAAGAAGACCAATGAGTTGCCCGTCGTACAAACATTTGTGACCCCATGCCTCAGGGATCAAATCTTCAAATCCCGGTATTTCAAGAACAGCGTCATAAGGGATGGCACTTGGGTCTGTGCTTTCTTCTGAGGAAGCTTCTGCATCTTCATCATAAACCTCTTTTACCCGTCTGTAAAGCCGACCCAAGATTTTGTTCGACTTGTAAGTTTGGTAGTCTTCTTTTCCCATGAAATCTGGGTAGAGTTTTGGTTTTAGGTGGAAGGGCATTGACACAATTTTCCCTGTCTTTGGGAAATCAACTGCAGTGGCAGCTAGTTCTGCCAGTAGCAAACATTCTTCGTCCATGGCTCCATACTCACTTCTATCAGCATGAACGACGTGTGCATTGCAAATTGTGCCCAACTGCTCATTCGCCAAGTTTCTTGCAAAGAAATCGATTATGTCCTGTAACAAAAGCAATCAATTACCCAAGACTTGGCAAGCACAGCAAGAAAAAATAACAAAGAATTCATAACTACATTGGCAGAAGCTACTAGCATCATGATACTGCCCTTGATAGTAACTAAACAGTCACAGTCACAGTAAGGCATGCGAAAAATACAAATCAGAATCAACAATATATGACAAAGTTTTCTTAAATGTCATCATCTTAGCTCCTACAGGATGAACACAGTATGCTGTTAACAACCTATGCCACGCAATCTATGAACTCAGAAGCAAGCAAAAGTAATCACTACAAGCATCCAAAAACAAAGTTTCCACCACTTCCAGAAATATCAGAGAGTTATACTGGAATCACTTGTCCATTTTATCTTAAGCGTCATCATCTCAGCTAACAGAAAAAAAGTGGGGAAGTAGATATTGACCTGGTGGTTGACAGCACGGCCTAAACTCTTCTCTTCAGCTGCATCATAATGCATGGCCGGATAGCTTTTCCTGTTGGGAGGGATGAGTTTCTGATCCCAAGCCACAAAGTACAGGTCCCCGTCAAGGTCACTGCCAGAAGCTTCGTTTGTATGCGGCCTATCACCTTTCTGAGGGAAAATAAGGCAGTCATACATGTGATGCAGCTGGGGTACATCAACAGCTTCTAAAATCCTTACATCCCCTGGGTGAAGACAAGGATTCTTAGCAATGGCTACATAGCCTTTAACTACTTCCAGATCTGTCTTTGTCTCCTTAAAACGAGACCCATGTTTGGAGAAACAATTTTCTATAGACGGTTTAGAGACTTGAATAAAGCATTGGCCATGTTCAAGTATCCCTGCTTCGTCTAGGCAACCCATTAGCCACCTTCCTGAAGTAACAAAAATACGAGATTTTTCTCTGAGACCCCAGAGTTGTGCAATTCTGACTGAAGACAACATCCCGCGTAGATGCGGCTCGGTTTTTGGTTTGAAACCTGCACTAAGCATGATAGCTGCAGTGTTTCCCTGTTCAGCACATGATGCCGTGAGAACTTCAAATGCCACATCTGTATCATCAAGGATGCGGTTCAGTTTATAGAGCATGGATTCCTGCATATCCCAGAATATTTCATCCGGAACACCTAGTACGGATAGAAGGGTAATTATCTGCCGATTTAAGAACCCAGGTTGAAACCTCGTCCAGGAACAGATCTCCAAGATCGTATGTTTGGAAAAGAACTTCTTCATACTGTCTCGAAGGGCTAGCCTGATTCCATCACTTTTTGATGGCCAACGAGCAACAACCCCTTTGAAACCTGCGTAACGTATCTGATAAGCACAAGGGCTGTAGTGCACATCCAACTTAAGTTTCTCCATTACTTCGTCAGCGAGGTCAGGTGTGATTGTACCAATTCCGTCAGAGAAAACATACCCATTTCTCTCAATATCTGGAACCTCAGTGTCAACCTCGTGAGGCATGACATCTACAGTGGCATATGTGGAGGAGAAGCACAGGCCCATCCTAGCAGCACATTTTGCCACATTCTTGTCTTTGAACTTCCCCATCCATGTTTTTATATCTGACACACGTGTTTTCCCGTCTTCAGCAAAGAACCATGCAGAGCGGTCTCTCAGTTGATTGGCTGAGAATGCTAGAAAACTGTATTTTCTACCACATAGTTTAAACCCATCGGTTAATATGCTCTTCACTCTTTTAAAAACGTAGGTCTTCTGGGAGAAAGAACTTGATGTCAAATCCTTCACAATAGGAGCAACAAAGTAAGAGAGAACATTCGAATTTATGGTCTGCATACTTTCATCCATGAAAGTTACCCGCAAAAATCTTTCAGCAACAGCTTTGTATCTCCTGAGTACCCTGTTGGAGAGCTCAACTTCTGGGGGTAGGCAATAGGCTCTGGTTGGGGTAATTACTAGTCTTCTGATCTCAGAGATATCCTCAGATTGTTCATGACTCCCTAAAAGCTTTGGATTTTTCTGAATCCATTCCTGAACAAGCTTCAACCTCTTGTACGCATCAAAAACTGGTCGTTTATAGGTACAGAGATGCTTGAGAGAAGCTATATTGACGTCCTTGGGTTGGTTTCTTAGAAGATCAAAGAATCGCTCAGTCAACTGAAACTGGTTAAAGACACCCCTGTGCAATACCGAATTTACTAGAAACATGATCTCAAAAGAGATTCCTTCCTTGTGATGAATGCAGAAGAAATGATCTGACACAGGCTCCCCAAAACAAGGCTCATTACGGATACGGGGAGGCCACCTCACACGTTCCTCTTGCACCCTCCGCATCCTAAAATAATCTAAGGCTGTTCTCAGTTTATTTTCATACCGCGGAGATATGAGCACTCGATATGAATGACATCGACCAATTGCCCCAACTTGAGTAAAATCAGTGGTACGGATCCAAGGATCATCATCATCCAAGAGATCGCCAGGGACAGTATCGTAAATATCATCATCAGCAGTTCTGTACCAGACACGGGGTGAAGAAGCCAGCTGCAAAATAAGCACAAAGCCATGCAAGGTTTTATACTGCCTGACTGTTTGTATATCTCTCACCAATAACTCCAACTTATAATCACAATTGATCACAGCATGCATCACTGCATCCTTGAAAGAGAAGGCAGTGCTCTTTCTGAAACAAAACTTGCACGTGTTGTCAAAAGGATCCACCAGGAAATCAACCCCTTCAGCTCTCCAAGAAACAAAAAAATCATCCCGAGAAACCAATGTCCCAATCTCAAGTGTAATACCAGCCAACTTATAAGGTACAGTCGTTCTTCTTCTTTGATTAAGGGAATATGGATTCTTAGGACCCAAACTGACTTTTAACGGCTGGCCATCCAAGATGAGGTTGCATTGCCCTGCAGCATCCATGGCACGACCAGCTGATTCAAAAACTGCGAAATGGACAAAGGCATGAGGCTCCACTTTCTTATATTCATCAATACTGGGGATATTTGAAGTGTCTGCGATTTCAAAATTAGGATAAGACCCAGGAGGAGTCCACGAAGTTTTTAATCTGCAACGCCAAACAATTCCTACTTCATCTTCAAGGTAATCTGTGAGTTGTTTTGCAGTAGTGGATTCCCCAAATCCACCAATGCTTACTTGTGTCACAACCGACTTCTTCATATTTCCCTCTGACCCCATTTCTCCTGAAAAAGAAACATACTAAACAGAAATAACCCCCACATGATAAGGCTGATAAGAGAAAATATTGAAGAAAAGCCCTAATTCGCTACTCCGTTGGAAGATCTAAGACCATAAATATCAAATTAAGAGACAATATCGATGATTCCAACTACAAATACTATTGAAATCGATCACCTAATACATTGTTGATTGAATAATTTTGGAATCAAGCGGGAATAAATACAAAAGCACTTACACAGTGAGGTTCTGGAGACTTACACAGTGAGATCTTTTTCAATCTAATACTGGATACGAGGTAGAAATAGAAGCAATGCGGAGACTGGAGAGAGGATTAGTGAGTATGCGAAAAAGGGAGAACCCGCCATAGCTGAAACCATCTCTCGTTTTTATTTGACTTCGGCGAGTAAACGAAAGAGAGTCTGAGACTGATGAGGGGGAAAATAGACTGGAGAAGAAGTGCTTGTGCTGCTCACGTGCTATTTGTCTAATTAATGGGCTTTTAAAATATATTCCTATTTGTTTCCATTATTGTACATAGGCCCATTTAAACAACCTGGGCCAAACCAAACCGTTATCAAGAAAATACAATCGAGAGATCCGACATTGACACAGTAAAGGTAGCAACAGAGAACAGACTGAAGGAGAAGAACAATACACAAATTTCTGGAGAAAGTTTTGAAGAATGACGACAATTTCCGATCTATCAGATGATTTGGTAGGTGATATTCTTTCTAGGGTTCCATTTACATCTCTAATCTCAGTGCGATCTACTTGTAAAAAGTGGAATGCTTTATCGAAAAATCAGATCTTTGGTAGAAAAACAGCAGCAAGGAATCAATTTCTAGAGTTCATGATTCTAGATTCTAGAGTTTGTTCTTTGAGATTAGATCTTCAAGGAATCCGTAACGAAGACAAAGAAGACTTCGTTGATCCATCTATGAAGCTAATAAGTATACCTAGTAATGATGATCAAGTCGAGATATCTCAAGTCTATCATTGCGATGGCTTATTGTTATGCATCGCCAAAGAGAACTCGAATGTCTTTGTGTGGAATCCGTATTTGGGGCAAACGAAATGGATTCGACCAAGAAACACATTCCACAGATATGACAGGTTTGCTCTTGGATACGACAACAACCGTAACCACAAAATCTTGAGGTTTCTCTATGATGAAGAGAGCAACGAAAGCAGTCGAAGAACTCACATTGATGTATACGATTTTAGCTCTGATTCATGGAGGGTTCTTGATGTCAATCCTGACTGTGATATACCGTTTTATCAGACCGGAGTGTCTTTGAAGGGAAATACTTACTTCTTCGGTCAAGAAGTGACACAAGCGACGAAAGTAACAGAGATTGAAACTTGTTTACTCTGTTTTGATTTTACAACAGAGAGATTTGGACCGTGTTTGCCTCTGCTGTTTTACCCTCCCTGTCCTAGTTTTGAAACTGTGACTCTATCTTGGGTTAGAGATGAGAAGCTCGCTGTGTTATACAACCACTACGTCACAGCTGAGATTATAGAGATTAGGATTTCGACTAAGATTGAACCCAATGCGGTATCCTGGAGCTCTTTTTTGACTGTGGATATGTCACTAGTCAATGGTTTACCGGATCATTTTTCGATGTACTTTGAAGCTAAGAGCTTCTTCATTGACGAGGAGAAGAAAGTTGTTGTGCTTTTTGATAGTAAAGAGATCAAGACCTGTCGCTACCAAATGGCTTACATCGTTGGAGATGATGGATACTTCAAATCTGTCAACATTGGAGTAAGTCCGAATTCCCAGCGGAAACCAGGCAGACTTGTGTGCTCTTCTTATGTTCCAAGTTTAGTTCAACTGCAAGATTAGTCACTTTTCAATACTTTTGTTTGTTTCTTGCATCAGGTTTTCTTTTGAACAAAACTGATTTTAGTTTGAAGAAATAGTTGATACAAGTATGAGTGTATATATGACAAAATCTCACTTTTTCAAGTATAGTGTTTGAAGTTCATTTTGAAATCTTGGTTTCAGACTGAAGATGAAAATATCATCGATTTGTCTTATAGAGGAAGACTTCATTGGCCTGCCGTTCTATGCAATAGAGTACTTAAGGTCCATAGTTTACACATGAGCTTAAACTTGGGATTTGATCTCTCTTGATTTCTTTTAGATTTTGAATTGTCAAAACACCATTTCGTAGAAAATGCTAGTCATCTGATGAATATGTACTCTCTCATCTACCTCTATTATGTTCTTTATCTCAATATACTCTCAGTCATAGAAGCAATGCAGAGGCCGGAGAGAATATAAAGTTAGTAGGCCATTAGGGAGAAACTGCCATAGCTGAAACCATCTGCCATTATTTGTTCTAAAGAACCTCCATCCATTGTCTCGATATGAGATACTATTAAAAAAAGGAAAAAGTAGGAGATAGAGAAAGAAACGGTTCTCAAATGAAAACCTCTCTTTTATGCATCGCCGAAGACAACTCGGGACTTGTGGTATGGAATCCGTATTTGTGTCAAACCAAATGGATTCGACTTAGAAACACATTCCACAGATATGACGTGTTTGCTCTTGGACACGACAACAACCGTAACCACAAAATCTTGAGGTTTCTTTATGATGCCAAGAAGTACAGAACCGGTCGCGGACGCGACAATGATGTCTACGATTTTAGCTCTGATTCATGGAGGAGGGTTTTTGATGTTAATCCCCACAGGGGTGAACTGTTTTATTACAGTGGCGTGTCCTTGAAGGGAAATTCATACTTTTTCGGTCAAGAGGTAACAATAGAGGAAGAAGAAGAAGAAGTGATATCACAACCGAGAGATTATTTACTATGTTTTGATTTTACAACCGAGAGATTTGGACCGCGTTTGTCTCTGCCGTTTAACCCTCCCTCTCCTAATTTTGACTATTTGACTCTATCATGGGCTAGAGATGAGAAGCTGGCTGTGTTATATAACCACTACAACACACGTGAGATTATAGAGATTTGGATTTCGACTAAGATTGAACCCAACACGGTATCGTGGAGCACTTTTTTGACAGTGGATACGTCACTAATCAATGGTTTACCGGATCGTTTTTCAACTTTCTATGGACCTAGGAGCTTCTTCATTGATGAGGAGAAGAAAGTCGCTGTGTTTTTTGATAATAAAGGGACCGAGACCGGTTGTTACCAAGTGGCTTACATCATTGGAGATAATGGATACTTCAAATCTGTCAAAATTGGAGTAATCTCGAACTCCCAGTGGCAACAAGGCATACTTGTGTGCTCTTCTTATGTTCCAAGTTTAGTGCAACTACAAGATTAGTCTCTTTTCAATACTGCATTTGCTTTGAAGAAATAGTTGGTAGAAGTATGATAACTAAAGATCACTTTTTGCAGTTTAATATTTGAAGTTCCATTTTTAATTTTTTTTTTTCTTTTTTTTTAAACATCTTGTTAATGAAGATCTTTCTATATTGAAAAGATCATTGATTTGTAATAGATGAAGTCTTCATTGGCCTGCCGTTGTATGCAATATACAGTATTACTTAAGTTCCATAGTTTACACATGAATTGATGTGACTCTTGAATTCCCTGTTGCAACCCTGTGTCCTCTTTTGCTCATATTGCGAATGCATTTACATTAAACTTGGGATTTGATCTTTCTTGATTTCTTTTAGATTTTGAATTGTCCAAAACACCATTTCGTAGAAAGCGCTAGTCACTTGATGAATTGGTACTCTGTCATGTACCTTTAAATATGCTCTTTATCTCAATACTCTCGACACGTATATATGAAGAAACCGCCATAGAAGCTAAGCAATTATATGCTAAGCTATTATATGACGTATATATGCAGAGACTGGAGAGAATATAAAGTGACTAGGCCATTAGTGAGAAACCATCTACCATTATTTGTTCTAAGATGGTGCAAAAAATAGTAGTAGAGTAAATAATAATGGTAAATAAAAAAAAAAAAAAAAAAAAAAAAAAAAAAA
>Ga0041059_1002700_pt1 | contig 12959 bp, 12 predicted proteins | sample AraColnosormetaG_FD_56232 | JGI IMG/M metagenome (GOLD analysis project Ga0041059, IMG submission 56232) | Arabidopsis roots microbial communities from North Carolina, USA - Col MF nosort | ecosystem: Host-associated > Plants > Roots > Unclassified | place: USA: North Carolina | collected... | reverse complement strand
TTTTTTTTTTTTTTTGATAGTTGCTTAATTTCAAACGCGATTAAAAAGTTCTCTATGAGTAGACGACGCTCATTAAGCGTATCAGAATGTGAACTAATAGTGAAGCAAACATCTTTTATTAATCCTTAAGCTAATGATCCGGACAACATTTAAGTAAATATCATCAGTTTCATAACATGAACCAAAACCGAATTAAACCAAAAGAATTTGGTTAGAACATTTAATAGCAAACCATAACGCCGTCGATAACCTTGAGGTCGAAGCTTGTGTCCCAAACGTATTTGAAAACGATGTCCACGTGAGGAACTATGAATTTACCAGCGTTGACGAGACACGCGTCACCAGATTTCAGCAACAACGAGGTATCGATGGGTGTAACTGAGTTGAAACCGACACATAACAACTCTGTGTTCTGGAATTTGCAATTGTTGCAAGGGTTCGTCACTCTCACTTCCCACTCCGGTTTGTTCTGAACCAATTTTCCGGTTTTCGATTGTTTCACAGATAGGGAATTTAGACTACAATCTCCATACCCTTCCAAATTTCCAAGGAAAAACAAATTTTTATTTCCGTTATGTAATAACAAGAAAAGAAAAATATATTAACTATATAACATAATGTTATATGTTCTAAAAATATAACGTTAAGCTTTAATCCAATGGATATAGAGACTATAGGGTTATAGTGATCGGAAATCATGTAGTATAGATGATTTGGGAATACGAAATTTGAGAATAAGACAAAGAATATATACGAAAATTGAAGACTATGGTAAAATTGTATATAAAGTATAATATACCTTGGTTAACGAATGCTAAGAAGAGAACAAGGCAAAGAAGTTTGCAAGCGTTTGATGCCATTGCATGATCTTTGGAGTTTTATCAAACACGAAATTTAGAAAACGTAGTACCTGTTAGAGTATATGGGTGCTCAAATGTGATGTTGGGTATTTAACTATTTATAGGGAGGCATTGGGGGTTAATTTTTATAATTGAAAAGTTTTGGGATAGTCATGAGTTTTTTTTCTTACTATAGGAAGCTAATTAAAAAGAAAGAATCTACTGATTTTATTACTTTTCGAAAAAACTATAGTATGGAAAATAATAAATGTTTAAGATTATTGTCTCTGTTTTGATAATAAGTTCGATGCTAATTCTTTGACCGCAATTTCATGGTAGGATAAATGTGAAATAAAATAAAAGTACTTTAATATTTGTAAAATATCTCAAAATTTCTCAATGAAGTATTTTTAACCACGTATTGGTCCGAAGTGTTTATGAGCTTAAAGCAGACGATTTTCTTTTGTCCTCTTAAGTCTTAACTAACACATTTTTAAAAACCAGCAACCAAAAATGCAAACTTAAGGTTCGAACATTAAACGCCTGCCAGAGATTGGGCTAGAATGGACGGACAAATGATGGTGATATGATACCAAAGGAAAAATTATACTTCATTCACATCTATACCATTTCCCCATTTTCTTACTCCAAAGCTCAAGGGATACGCATGCCTCTAATCATAAACTGTAATGAATGGCCTAATCATACTCCCATTCTAACAAAACTAATGATAAGTTCAGTATCCGGTCCAAGAATCTGCCCCAAAAGAGTATCGGAGCGCCATGAATGCGATGAGAAACCGCCGTCTTTGCTCTGGGACAAGAGGATCATCTATGCAGTGATCATGCCATGGAACACACTTTTTCTGCGAAATGAACATAACATCGGTTATAAATTTAACAAGAAGCTGCTAAGACAATGATTCGTGTTTTAATATTAAGATCGCAAAACCTAAATATTCTTCAGTTAACCATGTTAACAGTTTCTGTGAGAGAGTAGTATTCACACCTTGTCTTGTGCTGCTGCAGCAAAGGCGATTGTCGTCTATATATGTTGCCTGGACGCCAATCATCCATGATCCAATGGTGGTATCATCAAACGCATATGTCTTCAACAATCCACTGCATTTATATATATATACACACCATGGTAGAAAATATACAATGATTACAAACCAAGCTTTGTTTGACATATATACTCATCTTCTGCCAAATTGTGAAACCTAACCTGTTTATATTGACATACTGAGCCAGATTCTTTGAGAGTATTACCAGCGAACCAGTTGCATGACGGAAATACCTAAATAAATCGAACAAAGAAACTGAGTACACACAACGAAGGTCACAAGGGCTTGACATAAACGAGAAGACCTATGAGGTATAAGACACTTACGATTTGTCGTCCCCAAATTTCCACCACTCAGGCTCATACCATTGACTTCCCCTGAATACCAAGAAACAACCCATTTAATATGAGAATGAGAATGTTAATTATGAGACTTTTGGGCAATTGTCACAGCTAGGAAATCTCAATTATGTGAACTGAAGATAGTTGAGAATATACGAACTCTTCAGTAATCACATCTCCAGATTTCATGCACCCAATGTAAGCACCATCTTGACTACGACGACTTTCAAGAAGCGCAATCATCCCCTCTGTTAGACCGAAAACATTTGTTACTCAAAGACATCGTTGATACCCTGATTGGATCAAACATAGCTTTGCAAGACAAAGAGATGAAAGAGGAAGTACTACCAAGATCCAAGTCAACGTTGTCATCAACTTTGACATAAAACTCTGCGTCCCAATTCTGAACAGCAGCACTGTAGAAGAACTTCACTTTCTTCGGTAACTCTTCTTGGGCTTCCTCGTGATTCTCCTAATAATCCATCATATTTCGAGAGAAAAATGTAGATTGGAAGCCACATCAGTGAGAAGAAATTCATATATGAAGGCAATGAAAAGAAGCAAAAGAGTTATCCTTACTTACAAGAATCAAAAAGTCTTTAGTTGCACGATTTTCTTCGTCAATTTTTCTATCTAGGCTATCACCTCGGTTAGCACTGGAAATTTATAAAGCATTAACATTAGACCATGAAAAACTTTAAAATTCTAAAGAAATGAAGAATAAAGTGAGTAGGAAAACCTCCGACCAATCACAAAGCGTATGACAACTCCTCTTTCCTCAAGTTTTTTAAGAGCATCATCTAAATAGAAGTAAATTTCATAAGAGAATACTTAATATATTGTACCAAATATTTTTAATGAAACATTGTTAAATGACCATACAAAGCAGGGGTGATAATTCTACCTCGTGGCATCCAAGAGCCTCTAAATTTATTGCGCTTCAAGTGACTTCCAAAGCCTGTGTAAACTCCAATAACAGCTAGCATTTTCTTCCCTGAAGAAGAGACACTTTTCTGTTTTTTAAGATAGCCTTGACTCTTTGCCTGTGCCAACTCCATTTCAGTTTCAACAATTCTCCTCTCAAGATCTCTATAAAACAGTTACATTGTGTGTTAGTATATGCAGAACAAAAAAACATCTTATTGAGTAAGAAATTCAGCTTACTTGCATCCAAGGACCACAAGTTTGTCCTCCACCGTAAGAACCTTAGGCCTCTATACTCCACAAGAACATGATCAACATTAAAGACAAAACATTTGATTAGTGAAAATGACGCGTTTAAATGGATACTAGTTCCTTCTATTCAAGAAAGACCAACCTGATCATAATTCATCTTAAGCACAGTATTGAGTGCTGCTCTGTACTGCGCATCTTGCCATAACCTAAACGTAAGAAACAACACCATTATAGAGATCAGTATCAGTTAATAAGATCCAGGGATCGAAATTGAGCTCGTTATTGGTAGATTGTACGACTATTTACTGTAATGGAACTCAAACCCAAAATACACATTGCAATACAGTTATATCTGAAATTACAGAAATCTAGAATGGTAACAAATCGGCGAAAAATTGTAGAAAAACGGAAGAATCTAGCATCTGCGAGATCTATCAACAACTATGAAGACAGTGTTCCATGACGATTACAATCCTCATTCAATTCCGGGATGCATTCCGAAGAACACATCTAGAATCAGTGAGATTTGATATTACTCAACAGGAAAAAAATCAGACGGAAATGGAAGAAAAAAGCGACGTACCGGCCAGCGACGTAGAGCCAAGCAAGACAAGAGAAGAAGGCCAAGATAAGAGAGGGCTTGGAGGTGTTCTGAGACTTGGAAAACCTACCTCGCCGGTCTGATTTCCCTGAGACCGTCGTTGGTAAGCTCTCCATCTCTATCCACGGCGAGAGGGAGAGAGATCGGAGGCACGAATTCTCAGATTCAAAATTGAGAAAGTGAAGAAGGATAAGCAAATCTAAGAAGTAACAGATGATGATAATGAAGCTTTGGATTTGTTTCCTTGTTCGAATTATAACTTTTTTTGTTGCTGGACTGGGAAGCGTTTCCTTTGTGGTCGTCGGTTATTCCGACATGATTCCGATTTCAGGTGACCAGAATAGTTTCGAAACACTCTGATTCACACAGCAGGTTTAGAGCTCATATTCACGAAGATTTTTCTGTTAAAATACATTACTAACATTCATTGAAATTTGATTTAAAAAATATACATGCATTGAAATTTGATTTTGTAAATTTATTTCTGAAATGAATAGTAGAATTCGTGTATCTTTCTTAAAGGATTCATAACATTCCATACCAAAAAGAGCAAAACATTCACCATCAATAAAATCAAAATATAAAATCTCTCTTTAGGTCAGTCTGAAAGGTCTCTGCACTATAACAGTTCTCTACACTAACCAACATTTGCATAAACCAATGTTAGATCGCTTGGGGAATTTGCTTGACGCTGATTTCTTCCAAGTCTATCCTGGAATATTTTTTAACTGGTACAAGTGAAAACCCCTGAGTCTTGGACTGTTGGTTAACGCTTAGCGGCTAGCGGGTAACAAGCTAGTGAGTGAAGGCACTCCTTGGCTTCTCATCTGCTCTTGTGCGCTCTTCATTTCCTCGGGATCTGTTTATCACACATACCAACAATTCTCATCAAACCATTTACATCTAATTTGCTAGGTTTCAATTCAGCAATAGCTTGAAGAGATTTATGAAATGATAAAAAAACAAGGCACTGCTAGAATCCTCAGTAGATTAGGTACACTGTTAGGTTGGTTACTGTCGCATTGATTGCTACTAGAGAGGGAGAGACCCACAAATCGGTTTAATGATGAACATTATCAATACATGGATACAAGTGAAGAGTTTAGAGACGTGTACCTATGTTTTCCATCAACTTAGGCATTAAGAACACGACAACGACCATGAATCCCACCATAAGACCCATTGGACTTTTCACAATTGACATTACAGAGAAAGGTTCTCGCATCTGCAAATAGTACATGATCGATCAGAAAACAGGAGGAAGACGCATATAGCTAAAACTAACACATACAAAATAGAAGAAGATACAGTATGAAGTATTCACCTCGTAGTATTGCTCTGCCCGCAATGGCTCCAAAACCAGCTCAGTAAGACTCCTTCTGGTTTCTGTAAGTGTTGCTTGAACCTTGCCACGATGCCGAGCACTAACATCAACTCGCACCTAATTTAAAATATTTGATTGACAGATGAGAAGCAAGTTCTCAAAATAGATGTAGTTCATAGAATATTGCAACTAAAAGATCTTACTGGGGAGAAGAAGTAGCCCAGTGCATAAACTTCAATCAGATGAGTCCCCGCTGGCACTTTGTGGCTTTGAAATTAGAGAAGTAAAGGAAAACGAAGATCAAAAATACTGATACTATTGTTCTCACAACAAAATACGGTGTCAAGTTTTCTCAACTATATCTAAAAAAAATTATACCAAAAGCTACAGATGTGTGAGATGACAAATTTGAAAGATGAGTAAGAAACCAATTAGTAGATATCGTGAGTAAATAACTAGAAGAACATATTGTTTGAAGAAGGAACAGTAGGATACAAGGTAAAGTATCCATCCGGCCTGAGGAAAGTAACATGCTGTCCACCGTTGAGTATAACTTTGATATTTGAGAATTTAGCTGCATGACCAATCACGGTGCCTGCCATAATAACTTTTAGATTAGTTTGCAGTAAAAGAGTAGTGAGGCTATTACGTAATGGATACGAGACGGTGGTTGAAGTATCATGTAATTAGAATAATATGAAGTACTCAAGAGACATATCAAAACGTATTTGCTAATATTCTTAAGCAAACACTGCTTTTAGCCAGTCTACCACTTATAGAGATGGCATACTACATAGCAAATTCATACATGGAATTACTAATACCTACTTCTCACTTGCTGAAACTATCTAAGCCACAAATATACATCAATATCACAAGACATACTAATTACACAGAGCAAACACACCCATAGTGGAAGTTGCATAACAGCTATAAATCTGCTATTGAGTATTGACCAATAGAAATAAGTTGTAGATAATTGTATTTTTCCTTAGAACAGTGCCATGAACGGAGGTTTCAGATAATTGACTGATAAAACCAAAAACATAGCAAAAATTGAGTAAAAAAAAACTGAGTTCTCGAGAGAAAAGACAAAGAATGAATTGTGAAACCTACTTGCTGGAACCCTCACTCTACCCGTGATCGTGTAACTATCCTCAGACCTGAAAAAACCAAACAGATAAGAAAAGGAAAGAATGAATTGAACAGCTGAATTCAATCAAAGACAAGAATTTAATAATATCCTTGGGATGTATAAGCAGCTAAAGTAGTAAATTCGTCAAACAAGTAGATCAAATTGAAATCAACGTTGCACAAATTATTATCAAACCCCAAAACTTGGAGATAACGATATCAAGATCACTAAACTACGAGGGAAGACTTAGAGGGTAATGCTAAAAAGATATCGCAGCTACGAAAAGCAACGACTGAATGAAAATTAAAGCTCTATGTCAACAAGCTCTATAGAGGATTTGTGGAGATAGAGGATTGATTACCCAGATGAGATCGGAAGAGTGGAAGCAAAGAAGAAGAAGAAGAGAGAAAAAGCGATAAGGGAAGTGGATCTGAAAATCGGCGCCATGGTCTTCGTCAGCAGATCGTCGAAAGCCAGACGACGATTTTATAAATCGTTCGATTTCAGGGGAAGAGGAAGAAACACAGACAGAACAAGGCGAACTAAACTTTCTGGCTCAGAAAGAAGGTTCGTTCTGAACCAATAATCGTAATTATCAATTACTGGCTTTTAATTTAGAATAATAAAACAACATTAACATAGAATTTTTTTCATATCTGTCAACGTAAGGTTATTGGTTGATGGAGTTTTAAAGATCAAAAAAATATTTTATCTATGCCAACAAGGTTATTAGTTCGGTTTCATGTATACGAGCTAGTTCAAACATGAATTTGATTTTTTCTTTCACTCATCTTTGCTCAACAGACAACAACTCTCTCTGGTTTGCACTTTCTTTTTCCAAAGACGTGCACATGGGAATCAAAAACGTTGGTAATCACATTCTTATCTTTCATCCATTAAACAGGGAAAATTCCCTTTTAGCTTTCAATTCCAACCAAGAATCTTCTAGGATACATTTTCTACCCAGAAATACCACAAAACAACCAAAAAAAAAGAATCATATGTGCTACAATCCAAGCTTCTTTGAGAACAAATCCGATATGTTAGCTATTACGAATCCAGCAAACACCTGCAAAATAAACCAAATGCTAATTCTTGAGCATCAGGAAAAATTATTCATTCTCTGTTGTTGATGGAATATAAGTTTTAGTTACCTGAGTAGAGCCAAGAATGTAAATGGCTGAATAATGACGACCATGGATCATCATGTCAGCAACCATCGCAAGCGGAATTGTGAGAGACATGCCCAGTGTCGCTACCAGCGGAGTTGTCCACACCACAGAAAGTGCCCTTTGGTTGCAAAAGCACCAAAACAGCCAAGTTATTTTCTAAACAAGTAATTACACACCTCTTTATAGGATCTAGCCTAGCAATAAACAAGACACTTGTAGCTAAACTCAACATTGCTTGTTGGGTCCACTTTATCTTGTAATAGCTGAAATCATTAAAACATACCAAAAATAGTCAGAGAGGACACTTCCGATGAAACCGTTGGCTAAGACAACTTCATCAACTTTCACAGAGTGTGGTATGGTAAACTTTGGTTCGATCCCTAATGCTGTCAATGGCCACACTGAAACATACAACCAAAAAACAAACTTTTTGAATAAGAGTCAACTTTTCCATGTCTCATATGTTATGTTTCTCGGATGATACACTTGTAAAAATGAATGGAAGATATTAGTATACCAAGCCACCAGAGAGCAACAAGTGTAAATAATCCTATGTATCCAAACAGCTTTTGGACATCAACCCCTTCTCCTTCTTCACCGGCAAACTTCTTAAGAAGCACTGTGTTGTCAATATCAGAAGGGTACAAGCCATCAATGAGGTTATCCTCCCCAACACACTAATACTCTAAACCTTTAAAGATTAATCATTTCTAACCTGTAAAAAGTCCATAAGAGACCGCAGAGAGAAGCCCAAAAAGATCTCCCATAAGGGATCGTTCCCCGTTGCTAAACACAAATATCAACTGTACGTTAAAAAAATATGGTTGATGAAACTGGAAAACTCATGGAATCAAGAAATGCTATGAGAATGAGACAAATTGAGCTATCAATTTAAAACGCAGCCCAGGGTGAGCTTTTGAATACATATAAGAAAAAGATGCATGGTGAACGAATTAGGATGAAAAACTTACAGTGAAGAATTTAATTGCGACTCATCAGAAGCCCAAGTTTTCCCTAGCGTCGTCATGACCACACCAGCCATGCTGACAAATACAGCCACTACTTTCGACAGGTTCAAGGTATCTTGGCCCAAAAATACACCAATGAACAGAGTAAACAGTCCCGAGGTTGAAGACAATACAGTAGTACTTGCCACACTTGTACGAGCAAGAGCAGCATTGGACAGATACTGTATCATCAAAAACAGCAAACAAATATCAATACCAAGGTTTAAAAGAGGACACTTTCAGGCACCACCATCAAAACAATACAACGAGCATATCAAAGAAAATTCACCTCTGTTACAAACCAAATTGGTGCGAGGTAAAGGCCGTACATTGCAATCTGCTTAGTCGTGATCTCTTTCCTCTGTTTCAGAGTCTGCACTTCTTCTCTAACTTTACCGATCAAGGGTCTCTCATCTTCTTCTTCATGGGATGAAAGGTGTTCCTCACTATCTTTCTTAGTTATAGTCCCTTGAAGTCCCATTTCAATGATTTTATGCCTCAAAGGAGAACCGAGCTCAACCGAGGAATCATCGGTCAAAGCGGGAATTTTATTGGATTTGGAAGAGCGTCGATCTAAATATCGACAAAGCCAGTCTTTGAGGAATGCAACGGGAAGGTAAACAATCATAAGAGAAGCTCCAAGATATGTGACTGCAAATGGCTGCTTATAGGCTGTAAAGATATCCTGGTCAAAATTGAAGTCAAACCATTCAATAAATTATCAAACCATTTAAACAGAGATCTGAATTTGCATTTGCCATTTGATTCATCAAACTCAAACCGCTAATTCAAAGCTCGAAGAACATGATTGAAAACAAGCCTAATGGAATAAGATCCAAATGAAACATCCATAACCTCAAAAGATGAAAGCTTTAAACAAAATTGAAGAGACAATGAATGAATACCTGAGTAACTTCAGCGGAGGTGACCCATATGATAACAACAGTGCCAATCAAGAACAGACCAGCTTTGTATCTCCAACCCATTTAATATAAAAAAACTCTAAATTGAAGCCCAGAAATGAAGATCCAGGAGTTTTGAGTGCAGAGATCTGCTCGTGTAAATTGACTTCTTTGAGCTAGGAAGGAGATTGAATTAGATCAGGCAGAGGAAGTGATTCGGGGAAGGCGGTGGAGTGAAGAAGAGAAAAAGGGAAAATTCAGAGACGACGGGAAAATTGACCATCTCAGAAAAAAAAACATAAAACGGAAGAGTAACCGCGAGGGAAGGAACGGGGCACGCAGAGGGAAAGCGTTAGACCAGGAAATATTTACACTTTTGTTTTTTTTTGTAAGGAAAGTAAATAATCATGTTTTTTTTAATAAATATATAGTATTAATTTTGTTATGACTTTAATTGGACTGTAGAATTTTTAGTAAGCGTGATGTAGCCGTCTTTTCTTTTCTTCTTTTTCTGTAACGATATTTAAACCGTAAAGTCGACGCTTTTTATTTTTTTTGGTTCAACCAAACATTTTAGTATTTTGATCATATATGGATATAAATTCCATCCTTTTAGTTAGTAAACATGGTGTTGATAAAAACAAAATTTTATATTTGAAATGCTGCTATTATATAAATAAAAGGTTAAATCCACCTACTATAATTTATTTAGCTATTATTAGGTGGCATGACAAGATGTCAAGTTGGTGAATGAGGTGCGTCTGGCCTTAACTAGAGATGATACCCATATTTTATTTTCGGACGACAATTTATGACACTTGTTGTATCTTGTTCTCCTATCTTTCTTTTCTAATATTTACATTCGATTTATGATCAACAAATGGCTTCAATTGTAAAATGACAAGAATTTGTAGGGTCAACGACGTACAAGATCATTCAACTGCCGACTTCAGAAGTTGGTGTGGATATACGAGAGAGGAAGTCACATAAACAAAGAACATGAAGATTCAAAGAGTTGTATGAACATATCAGACAAAGCAAGCCTGTTCACTTTTCCACTATGTATGTAATTTATAGAACATGATGTCAACAAAGATTCACACACTTCGCAAAGCAATGAGCTTTTACATTGCTCTATAAATAAGTATACTTTTTCATATACGTGAGTTGGAAACATAAGCTTTTTAAGCCACATGAAAATGCTCAGGAAAACACAAGGTTTACAATCAGATGAGGAGATAAAAAGTCGTGGCAACGCGCAGAATCGGGATGGATTCCTTAAGAGACAGATGCACTTAAATGCAAGATGGTAGAGTAGGTCCGTGGCAGAGAAAGGCCACTGCAATGTATATGATCACCAGTAGTAGTAGTATTAAGAGGACCCTGCAAGAGACAAAAAGGGTTAGGAATTAGGAACTATGTTCGATTCTTAAAAAATTCTCACTTGACATTACAAATGTGGAACTTGGGGTGATTAAAGTACTTTTTGCTATAGTTAAATGTGTTCTTAGGCCAAAAACTAGTTTTAGTATACAGTCTTGCAATCATAATACTGAAAATTGTTTACTAAGGTTTTAGGAAACATACGTGAGCTTGCAGTTTCTCCACCAGACGTTGCTTCTAAAACGACGAGCTTGCTTTCTGAACCGGAATGTATTCCCCTGCATATTGGCGGTTTTATCGACAAGAAGCTCCAAACGTTCACCTCTATCTAGGACTTTGTCAATGTTTTCTATCATGACACCCCGCACCTATCCAAAACCAAAAAGAAAAACCAGGATGTATTGTCAAACAGTGAAGCCAAGACTCAGAACCATGTCTCTAAACAACTTCACAATCCGACTGAACTTGTAAGACAAACTCATCAAACCTGATTCATTTCACCCTTAATACGATTAATCCTATCGGCATTAGGATCATTAGAGTAATAGTCAATCTGCTGACTGAGAACTCTAGAGAATTCCTCATTCATTGCATAAGCTAGTGCTGTATGAACAGCCCTGCCATAAGTCCGTACGAATCTCTGGTGAATATCCTCCAAAAAGGCAAAAGGAATTCTCCCTGACATAAAAAAGTTTTGACTTTTGAGTTAGAAAGACATTCACATCTCTCTAATGCACAGCTTCTCGGATATAATTGTGTTGATGTTATGTCCAAAAAAATCAAATTCATTCACATCACAATATAAGACCAAAGGTCTCGAATTCAATAACAGAGCGATCGTTCAGAGCAAAAAAGGATTAGACTTTTGAATTCCACTGTCACCAAAGTTGGAAACTTCCTCAAAATTAGCCATAGAAGTAAAAGAAAGGGGAGGACGTACTTCCGGCGGTTTCTTCGGCCATACAGAGAACGGTGAGGCCATCGGTGCGTTTAACGTGGAAGACGTAACGATCCTGAGAGTAGGAGACGTTGCTGTCGTTGTCTCCAGGGACCTTCTCGAGGATCTGTTTGGCGATGGTGCTCGCATTCGTAGAGGTGGCGGTGAACTCAGAAAGAACCACCGTGCCACGAGCCACGAGGGCGTACAGAATCGCCATCTCCGTCGTCGATCCCCCTGCCGAATCAACAAAACTCGTGTAAGGTCAACGAAGAAGAAGGTTTTCCCGCGGAAACCGAGCCAGCCAGACGAATCGCTGGATCAATCAATCAGAGAGAGAGAGAGAGAGAGAGAGAACCAATTGGCTTCTTTTTCTCTCTGCATATAATTGAATCTCTTTCTCTCTCTCTCCTCTTGGAGTTTAGCTGGAGCTGGAGACCTTTTCGCCTCCGCTGATTACAAATATTTAATTTCGGATAGCTACGTTGATTTATTTTTAAAATACTGTATTATTATAAGGATCAAAATGAAATTTTGTCAAAATATCACGGGCAAAACTAAGTTAGTTCTTTTTGTTTTGTCGGAACTAATTTAGTTCTAATAAGTAAAAAATATAAATATGAAAAGAAAACAATTTGCTTCAGTTTCGAAAATATTGTACCGTGAATTGTTTTATAAGGATTATTAATGGTTAACGCTAAATTAGTTTGATATCAAACTTATAAGAAATACAAAGAAAACAAACAAATTCTATCAGTTTCAAACAAATAGAGAAATCTGAGCAAAAAGATCGAATAATTGTAATTTATCCGTGGAAGAAGATGTGATTTTAAAGTGTAAATTTTTACGAATATGAAGGATAAAATGTAGGGATGTGTTCAAATCATCATTAAATCAGTTTTTTTTTTTTTAGTGTGGTAGTGACGTACCAAACAAAACCAAAAAGCGGTCTATTTCCTTCTGGTTTGAAACGATTTGGGTCAAAATTGGGTTTCGAGTTTGAATAAGATATGAGTGAATAATATACTAACTTTAGCCAAAGACAAAAAAAAAAAAAAAAAAATAAAAACAAAAAA
>Ga0041059_1002699_pt1 | contig 12960 bp, 7 predicted proteins | sample AraColnosormetaG_FD_56232 | JGI IMG/M metagenome (GOLD analysis project Ga0041059, IMG submission 56232) | Arabidopsis roots microbial communities from North Carolina, USA - Col MF nosort | ecosystem: Host-associated > Plants > Roots > Unclassified | place: USA: North Carolina | collected 2013-09-02 | reverse complement strand
CTGTGTTCATATGATTAACACCCGAGCCATTTTACAAACTCTCTTCGGGACGGTCGATCGAATAAGGTCCCGAGGTGCTTTGTTCTAGGCTAGGGGCCATTTATATGTTTAACTATGAGGTGATTGTTATTCTTAGACTGTTTGGCTCGGTCTTGCTTGTGGGGGAATCCGACCCCAACAACTATCAAATCCAAAAGTAAGGGTCCGATTGGTGACCATTATTTAGAGAAGGAATGGGGAGGAACAACATGTTCCTCTTTTTTTTCACCAATCACTAGTAATATTTTTTTCCAAATTGTAACATGTAGACCTCACAATATTCCTAATCATTCCTCATTTTTTTAGGAATGTTAGAAGAAAATTGTTCCTTCCCAAAATTTGATGAGGAACAAATAGGAAAATAAATTAAATATTTATTAATTAAAAATTAAATTTATGTTCGTTTTATATTTAATATTTAATTAAAAATAATCTCTTTATTTTTTAATTTTTATTACAATTTTTTCTATGTTTTGGTTATTATTTACAGTAACATTTGTTTTATTTTTCCTTTACACCCACACCTTTTCATTCCTATTTTATCATTTTTTTCTTTTTCTGTTTGTTATTTTTTAGTCATGTCACCAATCGGACCCTAAATTTGTTTGTTTTTATAAAATCCAAACTATCAATTTCATTAGAAATTATTTGAATTTATATTTTTCTAAAATTTAACAATTAAAAATAAAACTTTATTAATAAATATTAATTTATACTCTGAAATAATAATATTAATTTATAGATAAATGAATTTCAGTTATAAATTCATAAAATATAGTAGTCCCGACATTATAAAGGTTTTACTGTAGTATTAGAATGCAGTTAACCGTCGGTTATCTACCTCTGAATCGAACCAAAACATAATTTTAGAAGCCACCCGATCGGTTTACTCACTTCATCAAGAACAGAACCGATTTGTCCTAATATCGGTTCGGTTCTGTCGGAATCGCATGCCTAATTAATTCTATTTGGCTTCATCACAAACCGAACCATCGGTTATTACCTTCACTTAACACAGCAGAAACCCTTTCTTCAGTCTTCTCCTGCGTTCTCCTTCTTCACTTCCCAACTAAATCTCGCCGGACGATCGTAACCGGAGAGCTTCCGTCGACCGGTAAAATTCGAAACCTTTACTTCCAAGAACGAGTCATTTCTATGTGATGGAATCTTCTTATATCTTCACGAATCATTTGAATGCTCTGATTTAGGTAGATTAATCTTCAAATCTCTATGACTCTTATGAATCTGGAAGTTACGATGTATGATGTTGTTATCTGAATATCAAATTTATATAGATTCGCAATCATTCTCTGTTTTTTCATGGAATCTAATGCGAGATATGTAAAGTTAGGGTTTTTGGTAATTCTCTAAAATGATCTGTATAATGGCTGATTTAGGTCAAGTGTTTGATATCTAAAGAAGATGTTGAAGTTTCTATCAAAAGTAAGAATTGAGTTCAACACATTAGATCCAAGACTTGCGTCTTGTGTTGAATTCTTAGCTCAATGCAATGCAAGGAAGGCCAAAGAATCGAATCCCAATTGTCAGGTTTTGGTGAAACGTAGAACCGATGAGCAGCCGCCGCAGATCACTGTCACTTTTGTTAATGGTGTTGAGGAAGCTTTTGATGCAGCTGCAACCTCGGCTCAGTCGATTAGAAAGATGATTCTTGATAAAGGTCAGTATCTTGAGACAGAGCAAATGTTTCGTGAAGCTGGAGAACAATGGCCTGTGATTATCCCTGATGAAGAACTTCTCCAAGAGGCTCCTGGTGTTAAGGTATGTGATTGCACATTTTCAATGTCTCATTTGAGTCTAGAAAGAAGAAAACTTTGATAACAGCATATGAAGTTTTAAGCTGATATAGGTCTGCAAGCAAAACCATGTCTGAAACGATAACATTTTCGAGCATTTTCTTTACGCGTACTGTTTTCGGGTCTGTTGCTTACCTCTCTGTTTGGTCTTATGGTGTTTTGCAGCCGAGAAAAGCAGAAGACAAGAAGTGATGCTGCACCAAGCACGATCAATATCTCTTGGTGTAATCTCATTGATTTGACAAATCTAGCTTTTCGGAATGTAAGATCGTTTGCTGTGTGCAACTCGATATGTGTCTCAAGCTTAGGGTTTCGACTGATAGATTTGTATTGTTTTCTTGTTTATGTGAACCGCAATGGATGAACTTTTGGTCAGGAACCGGGACTATGACACTGTTATGGAAGCTATTGAAGCTCTGGGAATAAAAACCAATTTTTATAGGCAAATATCAAATCAACTGGCTGGTTCAAGTTTTGGCAACACTAGTATACATAACTTACACATTGAATCCAAGAGCTCATGAACAGCAAAAGAGTTTCTTGCATATATATTTTAAGAGACAACAACGTATATGTGTGTATATATCAAACCAGTTCTCGTCTTTCATTCATTACCTCTCTTCCTTTCTAGGAGCATTAGGATTACCCATCATATCCATCATCATTTTCTCAGGTGAATCTTCCCAGTTCGTAAACGTTTTCAAGTCGATCTGCAGATAAAACAAAGGTGTCAAATTTGAAAACCTTTGCGCATGTCATAATAGATGTCATGCTCTTTTGGTGTTTTTCTTTTACCTTTCGACGTTGGTTAGTGAAAAGCTCTTCTCTTTTCTGGTATTTTTGTTGAATTTCCCTAGCCTTGTTTCCACCTAACCCCCATGCTTCAATATCTAGAACCAAAGCCTCTACTGGTAAATAACCCTGTAGAAATCATATTTAGCAAGAGATGTTATTAAGATCCAAGAGCACAAAATTTGACATGCATGATATACTCATTTTGTTCCTTTATGGTGTTGTGGCTTTACCTGGTTTGGGAAAAGAGAGCCTGACTGGTAAGTTTTATCAACTGCATGATGACGGACTGTGATTTTAGCAAAGTCTTCATCAATGAAAATTCTCTCATTTCCAAGTGTTCCCCCGAATCCAATTCCAACAGGCTTGGGATGTGCGTCGTACACTCCGCCAGCAGGGTGCAGATGGCTATACGCAAAGTTTTTCTCCTTACCTGAAGATTGTTAACACATAAGTATGAAAGACTGGACTACTGGAAAAGCGAGTGTGCCGAAAAATGTTCGATATTTGCGATACCAGAAGATGAGAATGCGTGAAAGACTGGACTTATGGAGAACAAGTTCCCAGAGCTTCCATAAAATGCATCTCTGTTCTCAAAACCTTGCTGCAAGATTGCACCAATGACCCACTTCCTCTCGCTTGAAGTAGCCTCATGTTCGACTTTACAACTTGCAGAAATTATCACTAGTATAGGAGCATGATACCCTTCAACGTTGGACCACAGTCGATTCATGCCTTTCCCGTGATAATATGAGCTGAAAGAGAGACGAACATAACTTAACTACACTGTAGAAACAGAATGTTCAATAAACAAACAGATGTTCACATGAATGACAATTTAAAATCAAATTCAAAACACTTGAAAAGATAAACAAGTTGCTCAGATATAAGGCAGTGAGATACCGGTATAGAAGATGTTCATTTGGTTCACCGCTATTGCCGGGAAAACATGAGCTCAAAATCTCCTCGCTTATTGTACTTTTGCTCGTCAAAGAAATCGCCCATGCCCTTCCACATGTTAGAAGGGTGTTTTCGCTTGTCTTGGACGCAGAATCATCTACAGCAGTGGACTTTGAAGGTCCAGATCCATCCTGCAATTCATAAATTCAAACTTCACATATCTCAGCATTCTTTTAAAACTTCAAACCCATTGTATACTTAACCACACAAACAATGGTACTAAGATAGACTCTTTAAAGAATATAAGCAATGAAACAACTTCGCAAGTAAAAAAAGAATACCTCTGCACTTGTCACATTTTGAAGCCTCGAGTTACAAAAGTGAGAAAGGCACTCAGTGAGGCAAGGAACTGTCATCAAAGCCCACGTTAAGAATTTCCCGATAGGAAGTTCAAGTTCTAAACCAGAAACATCAGTCTCCCAAACATCCAAACTATTTCCAGATTCAGAATCAGTGCAAGACACCACTGCTGATAGAATCAAATGACTAATATCCGGAAGAAACAAACACCCTTTCATTTCAGCAGCTTTAGAGCTTCGACCATCCCAAGACATTGTCCAACACATCCAAAGAAACACAAGCAATTCACTAACCGAAATCGACCCGTTAATCTTACAATCAGCTTCATCAGATTCAAACTCAAGCTTTGGAGAAAAGCCTGCATTTTTAGCTGTCACATAGTAAACTCTCAACAAAGTGTTGAAAGACATCGAATTCGACATTCTTCCACAACATTTGACATAACCACTAGCAAACTCAACCCAACTCAATCCTTCTTTATCAGGCACGAAGAACAAATCTACTAAAGATGATCCTAAATGCTCCAACAATTTGGGAAACAAGTCTGAAACTTTTTGCTCTCCTTCAGTAGTAATTGTATCGTAGCTCAAACCAAAACTTTGCTGAAACAAAGATCCAATTTTTATAACCCTAAGTTAGATTATACACGATTCTATTGAAAACCCAGATTAACGGAAATCGAATTATACCTTCAAGGATTGAAAAGGAACAGTATTGGTTTGAGAATCGACGAGTTTGGAGAAGGATCGTTTAAGCAGAGGAAGAGCTCCGGTTGAAGCAGCAAGGCTTTCGATTTCTCGTTTCTCCGATGATTCTTTGTCGTCTGTAGAAGATGAAGCACCCATAGTGGTGAAGATGATCGGAGAAGATGCAAAAATCCGAAATTAGAGGGAATGATCAGAGAAATTGGAGTCCATGATTAGAAATTTTGTTTTTGATCTTTAAGAAAATAAAGAGACGTTTTTGAACAGTTCCATAGATGATCTTTTCACGATTCGCCACGTAATTGGAGTCAATTGTGGATTGATCCGGTTCCGGTTCGAGAAAATATTAAACCGGACTGATTAGCAAAATGTATTTAAGCCGAATACCCCAACTAATATTTTCACCAAAAGAAAAAGTTTCAAAGCTCCCACTAAATTTGTCTATTTCAAAATATTTTCTAGCTATTTGGAGTTTACATTGACATTTTAACTCCAAAAAATATTTTTACAATTTTGGCAAAAAAAAAATGTAATTTAAAAAATATGCAATTCTTTGAGTTTGAGAGAAAATGTGTTTTTGCGGAAAATAGAAAATTATATTATATATTTAGGTTCCATACACTGTCTAATTAATCATTGTCTTATTTGAGTTTGGTCATATTTGGATACGGTGCTATTGAGTTTGGTCATATTTGGATACGGTGCTATTGAGTTTGTATCATTAGTTTTGTTCATATTTGGACTTCACCCATTTAGATCTGAACAGCTCAATTAACATCTTTAGATAGATGTGCTCAACAGAAAAATTGAGATTATGCAATTTAGTGTTTAGGGTTTAGGGGTTAGGGGTTAGAGAAAAATTATTTCCAATTCAAATATCATTTGCGGGGAAATCTCAGACTATTTTCATGCAAAATATATAGAGGCTAATTTGAAGAGGGTGCTTGTAACAAGACCCAGAGAAGGATTTTAGCAACTCATGGGCAATTAATGTTGTCCGTATGTACAAATAAAAACCCAATGGACCGACTTCAAGGTCGCAGCATGCCAGCATCCAAACTCGTTCAGGTTATCTAGCTTTACATTTGAAGCAAAGACGATCACTTGCGTTACGATTAGTTAGAATATGGTTTTGGTACCATAAAAACAAGATTTATATATAGACCATAAGGGTTTTTACTTTTTTTTTCTTTTAAGCTTCGACGCCAATATATACATATGTGTAGAGACCAAAATTTGGTCGATGAATATACATCAACGACGACAAGATATAATATATGATAATCTTCAATTTTTGAATTTTTCTAGTCTTTGTTAACGTCATGCATGGATTTTTATAGGAAAATAACATCTATATTGACAAAAATTATTTTAAGAAACAGGAATTCATAGAAAACTCTTCTTTTTAAAACATCTGACTTTATTATATCCTAAAGGGACAAGTAGAAAACTCTTTATTTGTTATATGTCACTATTCTGTTACAAATTTTTATTGTTTCAAATAAAAATTAATTGCAGAAAAAATTCCTATGGACCAACAACGATGGTTAGTCTTAGTCAGCATGAGTTCTGGCTATTGATCAGTGATCACCACCAATCAACGTGTCGCCATTAGTCATTAATCTGTTATGAAAGTAAACGTATAGAATTAATCTTTATCATCACAACATCATTCTATATAGCAAACCTGGTGCGGGTAGAACCCGATCTTTATCCGAAATATATATCTTTACCAAAAAATCGAACTGAAAAATTCGACATCATTCTTCCATTTCCAGATTACTAAAATTCGAACAAAACAAACCGAACCAGTCAAAGAAACAAAGCTTAATTATTAAGAAAACCCACTATACTATTTTGTTATTTGTTTGTTTGTTAAAGACTATACTATCTATATGTTCCGGTCAATACACTAATCTCTCACGATGGATCGGTCCGTGGACTTTTGTTGAATAGTGATGTCCGTGGACTTTTGTTGAATAGTGATTAGTGAATGTTCATGTTTTGGATATTTTAACACTTTTGTGAGACGGTCAGTGAACTTTTGTTGAATAGTGGATGTTCATGTTTTGGATATTTTAACACTTTTTCTTTTCCTAAAGTATTTTAACACTTATTCGATTAACCAGTCCAAAGTCGGTGCATTGTAGATGAAAATATCATGCACTAATACGAGTTTCCTTAATAAAGAATTAGAGTTGAATCAAAGTTTAACGCCTGCTAAAACAATATTCTATAATCACATTCATTATAAATGATTACACACTATTAATTAGGAATTAGTTTGATAGAAACGAACAAAAGAGAAAAAACAAACCCAACATGATCTGCAATCGTCAACGCGCGAAGCCAGCTCATGACCAATCACATAACGCGGTTTTCAGTTTTGAATTGGATTACAACGTCGTCGTTTTGTCAAATTACCTCAACACTCTAGCCCCTTTCGCTGACTTCAACATCACCATTTGACTTCTCAATCCCTCTATAAGTTACTCACGTTCTCGTATCACTTTCCATGCATCTAAAACAAACTCTATCTACTAACTCGAAACACACTTGCGGTCTTATCTAAAACACAAACCAACAAAAAGAAAAAATGGGCTTGGTCCGATCATTTGCTTTGGTCATAGTCTTCCTTAGTTGTCTCATCGCCGTTTATGGCCAAGGTACGAGGATCGGGTTCTACTCGACTACGTGCCCTAATGCCGAGACAATTGTTCGGACCACTGTGGCATCTCACTTTGGTTCAGATCCAAAGGTTGCACCCGGGTTACTGAGAATGCACAACCATGATTGCTTTGTCCAAGGTTGTGATGGTTCGGTGCTTTTATCGGGACCTAACTCTGAAAGAACCGCTGGCGCAAACGTTAACCTCCATGGTTTTGAGGTCATTGACGATGCCAAGAGGCAGCTCGAGGCAGCATGTCCTGGTGTTGTCTCTTGTGCTGATATCTTGGCCTTAGCGGCTCGTGATTCGGTTTCTCTCGTAAGTTTATATATATACTAATTATACAACAATCAATATATCATATATAAGCAAAGAACTATGTCTTGATTGTTTTAAATGCCAATATTTTGTGTTTGTATTTAGATATGAGTAAGTAAAGAGGATTAACAAAGGCAACACAATTTTTTGTTTTATATTAACTAATTTTACAAGGTATATATACGCCAAAATACAAAGATTACGTTTCTTCATTTCTTTGGTTTTGTGTTTACAAACTAAACGTTGATACTTAAGAACTTACATAACATATATTTGAAAAAAATATAGATTTTATAATATTATATTTTCAAACAATTATGTGTAACATTTATGTTTGTTTTACTTGGTTTCTTCTATAATATTAACTTAGTATTGGTTACAAAGAAAGTAAAAACAAAAATAATGTACAAGCGGACAGAGAGTAATTAACGTTTGTTTGGCTTTAATTTGCATGGGTGTATGTAGACAAACGGACAAAGTTGGCAAGTTCCAACAGGACGTAGAGATGGAAGAGTTTCCTTGGCATCGAACGTTAACAATCTTCCTTCTCCAAGTGACTCTCTAGCCATTCAACAAAGGAAATTCTCCGCTTTTCGCCTCAACACTCGCGATCTCGTCACTCTTGTTGGTATGTAACCTATATATCACCGTTTAGAAATCAGAATAGATCCAATACATTAGTTTGGATGGAAACTCCTCGTACGTGTTTTTTTCTTTCATATTTTGAATATTCACTTTAATAGTTAGTGTTGTGCACTGCATGGTTTATTGTCACTCGTACTTAATTTGCATAAGAATAAGGATAACTCTAGGATCAGGTTCATGTTTAAACCAAACATTTTCGTATTTTTCAAAGAAAATTAAGTTTTATTTCGGTGTACATATTACATATATATATTTTTCAATTATATTGTTAATCAAACTGAAGATGAACCTATATGAATTAATAGGAGGAGGACACACGATCGGAACAGCTGCATGTGGGTTTATCACGAACAGGATATTCAACTCGAGCGGAAACACAGCAGATCCAACAATGGACCAAACATTTGTACCACAACTTCAAAGACTTTGTCCCCAAAACGGCGACGGATCAGCACGTGTTGATCTTGACACCGGAAGTGGAAACACTTTTGACACATCTTATTTCATCAATCTCAGCCGTAACAGAGGAATTCTTCAATCCGATCACGTTCTTTGGACTAGTCCGGCCACAAGATCCATAGTGCAAGAGTTTATGGCACCTAGAGGCAACTTCAATGTCCAGTTCGCAAGGTCAATGGTTAAAATGAGTAATATTGGTGTGAAGACGGGGACAAATGGAGAAATTCGTAGGGTTTGCTCTGCGGTTAATTAATCAGTGATTAAGTTTTTATGGCTAAAAAAAAGTGTTTATGGCTAACTCTTGTTCAAGGGCATTTTTTTTATAGTTTGATTTAAATTTAAACCCAATAGAATAGAAAGGATATGAGAGAAACCCAAAAGTGGGTTGCTGATAAATGTATTTCATTTCTTTCGGTTTGACTTGGTGGAATAAATAAAGTTCAATTTCGTTACATGAATAGAATTGGTGTTTTATTAATCGCCAACCTTCCGTGGAATACTAATTATCACCTTGATCCAATTGATCATTCGAATCAAAGAAGCTTCAACAATGTGAAAGTATAACTGAGAGAAGAGTGTCTTAATCAGTGAGTTCAACCTACCAGTTTGATAAGCCTACATTTCACCTATCGGCCCGAAACACCCTAACACGGAGTACTAGGTCGAGATGTTTCCGTCAGCCTTCCTCAAAAGACTGTTCTCTTGATACTGATTTATACATACATAAATCATTGTAACACTACACTAATCCAATACCAGGTATGGCCGAGCACGATCGATCTTCCCTAGACTGAACAAGATCAACCCTCACTTGTTTGAGCATGACCAACCATTCTTCACCAAATTCAAATTGTATTTAATTTAAACGGTTCGGTATCACAAACCAACCATTGGAATGTAAACACCACCGTCGAATACAAAGATTGCCGAGTCGCAACCCTTAGAGTTTCGGCTAGCCTGATCAAAGCGTGGATGAGCCTCTGCTCGGTGTCCTGAAAATCCTGCATGAGAACCAGGTTTGTCTCTTTCTCTCTTCTTCTTACGGTCTTTCTTTCACTGGATAGAGTTTTTGAATTCGTATGTGAGAACTAAAAGGCATATAGAAAACCTTATCAGGCGTGACCATCTCACACTATTGGGCTTGTTTTGTGTGGGAGACTAATGTGCCGCGCTGTATTCATATGATCCACAAAATTAAGGTTTATATTTGGTTCATGAAGTCTTAGTTACATATATCAGTCTTCCTAACTTAGTCTTGGATCCTATTTCTAGCTTCTTGGTTCTAGCTTCTTGGTTTAGACTCGCCAATACTATTGAGGACTGGGACCATGGTGCAACAAGACTCCTGATATTTTCTTAAACAAAGTTTCCATCTAATTCCAATTCATGCAAAAAACATTCTGATATTACACGAAATGATCATCATAATTATATAAGGATAGAAAAGTAAATCATAACACAAAACGATAGATAGAAAACGAAACAGAGTAGCAACAGTTACATGGTGACCCAATACCACTTAAAGGTCTTATTATGAACCAGTACGAAGACTCTGTAGTAATAATACAGAGATTCAAACAAACACAACACCAACGTCGGAAGATATTATGTAGAAAGGTATGTGACTTAGCTCTTTATTTAGTAGATTTTTGAGGCTAAGCAAACACACATTCTCATTACACTCTCTAGCACAGAGAGGGTTTAGTTTACTCATCGTCTTCGTCACGACGCTTCTGGTGGTGATGCTTGTGACGGTGCTTCTTCTTCTCCTCATCCTCATCAGAGTCATTGCCACCCTGCAAATTGTGTATTGGAAATAATTAGGACTACGTCAAAAGTGTAACCTATGTAATGACCCATACAATGACATCAGGTTAATGATGCCGCTGCTATGAACTATGACCATAAGAAAGGAAAGAGAGACCTTCAGATATCCTCAAGATGGCCAAATTCAATAAAATAATGTTGACATGTAAGTATGTAACTAGACAACATTGTTCTTCTTAATGGATGTTCACAGATGACTAAATCATTAATCGACAAGAACCACCACTAAAGATATAACTTTAGTTCAATAACGAGTTACTCTACACTATGATCAACAAAGGGTTTTCAGTGCTAACCAATCAAACTTAATTTCCACACAACCTAGATGCAAGCTATGCATAATTCAACCAAACGAAATGTTGTCCATATTCAATCGAATACTACACCACCAAAGTCAAATGGAATCCTAGAACTAGCTTTCTATTCATGTAAACTGTGAAACAGATACATTTCGTTGACATGTATGTATCCAAACAAAGACTTTAGACAGGTTCTTTATAATGATGTTTATAGATGGCTAAATCATGAATGATCATAAAACAATCACTAAAGATATAAACTTTGGATTACTCTACACTCTACAATATGATCACCAAAGGATTCAACAAAATATTAATTTCTTCAACTTACATATTTCTTGCGGCCATAGCTCCCTTCCTCATCATCACCAGAACCAGAACGGTTCCTACGCTGCTCATCATCATCATCGTCATTGCCACGGCCATAGCTAGGCTGCTTCCTGTAACTCCCCTCTTCCTGTTCCTCAGACCTCCCATAACTAGGCTTCCTGTAACTTCCCTCCTCCTGTTCCTCAGATCTTCCATAGCTAGGCTTAATGTAACTCTCCACCTGATCATCAGACCTCCCATAACTAGGTTTCCTGTAACTTCCTTCCTCTTGTTCCTCAGATCTTCCATAGCTAGGCTTCCTATAACCTTCCTCTTGTTCCTCCTCAGATCTTCCATAGCTAGGCTTTCTATATCCTTCTTCCTGCTCCTCAGATCTTCCATAACTTGGCTTCCTGTAACCTTCCTCTTGTTCTTCAGATCTTCCATAGCTAGGCTTCCTATAACCTTCTTCTTGTTCCTCAGACCTTCCATAGCTAGGCTTACGCTCATACTCAGACTCCGATCTCCCACCATAACCAGATCCAAGCCCTGATTCAGGTCTCCTACCATACTCAACCTCAGTTCTTCCACCACCACCAGATCCATACTCCGATTCAGTCTCCGTCCTTCCACCATAACCAGATCCATAACTCTGCTCAGGTCTCCGACCATACTCCACCTCCGTTTGTCCACCATAGCCAGATCCGTACTCAGATTCCGGTTTCCTCCCATAACCGGATTCAGATCCATAACCAGGATTTGGTCTTTCACCTTGAACATGACCACCACCACCTGAATCGGGTCGAAATGCGGGTCGTGGCTTGGGTCGAGAATAGCTACTGTACTCTGTGTTAAGAGCTTCATCACCGTAAGCAGAAGGCTCATGGATCTGAGTAAATTCAGGTCTCTCGTATTCGAAATCATCATCGACACCAGATGAGAGAGGATAACAAGTCTCATCGGAAGGTGGAATCGGACGGCCGTAGATCACCGTGATGTCGTAACCACCACTGTACGGCGTTGGATCAAACTCATCGAAATCGTCGACGTCGTTGTCATCTCTGGTATAGTACGGCATCGTTTAAGAAGAAGCTTCTCTGTGTTTGTTTTACTCTTTTGGTTTCTTGGATCTGATCAAAATGACAGAAATGAGAATTTATACGCGGGGGAAGAAGAAGACGAAGAGTTTAAAAACGTTGCGTTTTGAATGAATAATTGTGGATCCCATCTTCCTGCTGTTTACATGGAGACCACTACGATTCGGGCAAGCTATGCCACGTGGGTTTATCTTAATTGGTAATAACCAATTTGATTGTACCAATTGCCGACTGATTTAACCGGGAACCAAACCATGGGAGAAAGTATGATTTAATAATACATTAAGGGACTATATTACAAAAACGAATATAATTTATGAATTATTGTGTCTTGAATTTTTGGTTTATGATTTTGGAAAAGAAAGAAAATGTGCCTCATATTTTTTGGTTTATGGTTTTTAAATTTAGGTTTATTTTGTAGATTTTAATTTCCTTTTGATATGAGGCTTTTTAAGGTTTTGTGTATATCTTATATTTTTAAGGTCCTTTATTTCCAATTTTAATTATTTATAACCATTGTTTACCTTTACAAAAAGAAATTAATATATTAAAAATAAGGATAAAATTTATGAATTAATGCAATTGAATTAGTGTATCTTGATTTTTTTTGTTTTATGGTTTTTACATTTAGGTTTATTTTGTAGATTTTAATTTCCTTTTGAATTTTTATTTTTAAGCCTTGTAGATCTTTATATTTTAATTATTTATAAACTATAACCATTATTTACC
>Ga0041059_1002698_pt1 | contig 12974 bp, 6 predicted proteins | sample AraColnosormetaG_FD_56232 | JGI IMG/M metagenome (GOLD analysis project Ga0041059, IMG submission 56232) | Arabidopsis roots microbial communities from North Carolina, USA - Col MF nosort | ecosystem: Host-associated > Plants > Roots > Unclassified | place: USA: North Carolina | collected 2013-09-02 | reverse complement strand
GAGTTCTCACTTAAATGAAAAAAAAAAAAAAAAAGTAATTCACCAATGCAAGCATTTTCCTAGCTAACAATGTGTCTCTTACCTTCTTTCCTGCTTTCTGAAAGTCTCTCCAGCTTGATACCTGCACATGGAAACCCAAACTTCAATGAAAACCACTAACTTCAAGGACAAGAACCAATTTTGCATATACGATCTTTAAGATAAATGAATAGCAGGTGGAACCAGCACTCCTCCTTCGAGTCCAAAAGCAAGTGTAAAGAGTATTTGTTCATAAGAATTGACACAAATGGTTCAAACTATTTGAGATGAGTTCTGTTCTCTAAAGCCATTAACTTTAGTATCAAAAGGTGAGCTAAACTGGTTCTAAACTACTGCATTCATAGGCAGGTAGGGAATTAGAATCATGGGCAAACAAAAGAACAAACAGATCTCAGATGAGTTTTCTTCTCTAAAGCCATTTCTAAGCATCCATATGGATCAAAGGGTCAGCTAAATGTTCTACAATAACGCATTCACAGGCAGGTAATGAATTAGGATCATCAATTAGCAAAAGAACAAACCCTTTTTTCTCTTGTTCCTTCCCACTGTTCTTCATGCTCACGCTTTTTCTTCCATATCTCCTTTTGTTCTGCTTCATCCTTCTTCAGTCTCCCCTCTTCTTCTGATATCTAAATGCAAGAAGTAATAACACAAAAAATGAATGAATGATTGTGAGACTTCTCACCGAGAAAATTTCACACAGGGATAGAAACTCTACATACTCTCATTGCCATTTTTCTTCTACGCCACTCTTGGTCTGTTAATATCTCTCGGACCTTTAACTTGAGCTCCTTCTGAAACTCCTCAGATTGCTCATATATGTGCTCATGCTTTCCCTGTGTACATAAAAATTGCAAGTTAAGAGGAATCTGGACTACAAAAATTTATAGGAAACGGAAGATATGACAGCGAGTGGTGACAATATAGAAATCAGACGAAAGCAACAAAGAATAGAGACAGAAAGTGGTGATTCACTTGAGGTATCCTTTATCTAACACATAAAAAAACTTTGACAAACATGAGCTAGGATTACTGTTAGCTTCGAATTCTTATTTAATGGGTATATAACAGACTAAAGGTTTCTGTTTCAATCTGAGTAACAATTTGGGATTACATTACAAAAAGTAACGGAACAATCAAACTGAGCACGATCATGTCAGCTAAGAAAGATATTTTCAAAATGTACTACTATGTTAAACATGCATCTAAAAACAACTTAATCTGGCAACTCGAAAAAAAATTCTAGGAAAAATCGCAAGTTGCCAGCAAGACACATATATTATACTCGCTGAACAAGTAACAACAGTTGGTTCACTCTAGAAGAAGCCTGATTTTGACAAAAGGTAGGGTCCTAAAAGAAAATATGCAGCTTCAAAAACAATATTTGATATCATTGGTTACAATGAAGCCATTAATTACCCATCTTAACTCTAGATCCAATTACATTGGACAGCTAAAACGATAAAATAAAAACGAGGATCTCAGATTATTAAAAGGCTTAGATTAAACCCCCAAAAGAAACGGGTTTCTTACCTCATCAACCAAGGACTTTATTTTAGAGGCGGTGTCTTTCTTTAACTGTTTCTTTCTCTTCATCTTAAGCTCTTCTGCATTTCACAGTTGAAGAAAAGAAGGTTGTCGTCACGACTCACGAGACAGAAAAATAAAAGGTAAACGACGGACTTGTAATATTTGGACCTAAGATAAACTACAAAATCAACCTTTTGCAGCATGGACTTGGGTAAGAATATAATCTCTTTCTTGGTCGTTTAGCAGCAGTTGTTGCGCTTTTGCCAATGCTGTTCAGTAAATAAGAAACCATAAGAACATGGCAAGTCATCAAGACAAATCAATTCTTTAAAGGAGGGCCAAGCATTTCTCGCTTGATACAAGACCAAGATGATTCACACAAAAACAACTGAATGTGTAAGTAATTATGTACAAGAAAGTTTCAGAATGTTAACCTCCGAAAGCCTCCTGTGCTTGTGGATGTTTGCATTTATCAGGATGAACCATCAAAGAAATCTGGAAAAAAGTTCAGATCAGTCATAAAGTTTCCACTGCATTCCAAATCAGTGGCACAGAAATTAAAACCACGCAGGCAAGCTTTTTGTTTCTACCTACTAAGTAGATAAAACCAAGGAATAAAAAACATATGTACTCGCCGGGAAAGTGGCAGAAACATACCTTTCTGTACTGCCTTTTAACATCATCCGTGGAAGAATCGAAAGAGAGGTTAAGATGCTCAAACGGATTCAGCTTGAAGCATGAGAGAATCCTACAAAGTATCAAACTTTAAGATATCACAAGAAACATGAATGCAACATGACTAGCATACTGATAACAATTGTAAAAACAGTGACAAGGAATCAGTCACTACTATAGATGGAAGATTGTGTAAATACCCACAGATAATATCTTCGTATTGCCCAAAAAAAAATGAAAAAGGAGAGAATTTGACAAAATTTTCACAAGATCCACTACGTAATAAGTGGATAGTCATGGACATATCCAAAAAACACATAGCTAAAATAGTTGTAATCATGTTTATTCAGTGTCCTAAGTTACGATCGTTCCTCAGAGATTAACCATAAGGAAACAAAATCACTATGAATTGCATAAACAAGAGTCAGATCAGGAACAGAATTGGAGGGTAGGAGCTAAATTAGGCATAGGAAAGGGGTTTTGAAGAAACCTGCCGACTTCGTTATCTCTCTCAACTTCTCCGACCTCGGCGAGGAAGGATTTAAGAATCGCATCGTCGTCTACTTTCACCTCTCCCATGACTATGTCTTCTTCTTATGATTCTCTTGTCCTCTCTCTTCCTCTTCTTCCAACGACGACAAGAGTAGAGAACGGAGAGAAGAAACAAAAATGTCGATTTTCTAATTGAGGTCGGGTTCTTGGGCGGGTTTAATTGTGGGTCTGGATTTGAGTCTTTCGGGTTAGGCCTTTTGGGCCGAACAAATGGATTCGGATTTAGGGAGAGGTAGAGAATGTAATTGGATATCTTGAAGCATTTTGGCAGAGAAAAATATAGAAGGATTAAAGAATTTCTTACAACTTAAATTATGTTAAAAGTTAATTAAAACATCATTAGAGTAAAATAAATACTACAAAAACCAACTTGTCTATTTTCTTTGGCTTGGCTAGGGATACAATGAAACCAACTTGTGAACCACTATGGCCCCTATACTAATACTTAGTTCTTAAATTTTATTTGAAAACTCTCTCTTTTACGTTGAATAGTAGAACTAGAAAAAAATCTATCATTTGTTAAATATTTTCTTACTACATTGGAATACACCATTATAAAATTCTTGTGAAAATGATATGTGTATCTTTTTAAGAAAAAAATTCATATATAGACCTAAATATCCATGTCTATTACCATAGTCATAGTTTTACAAAATAATATTTTTGTTTAGACAAATTGAGAAATATTGGATCATCTCATATACCTCAATTGTCACACAGCTCTTACCATCCCAATTCCTAACAGAAAAATATGTGAAATCTCATGTTTTAGTCACCACACGGTCAAAATATAAACTTTCTTTTCCGGGGGTTCACATTATCGTAATGCATATGAAATGAGACTATATTGTTGTGTATTTGCTTGTGAACCGGTAGATATTGCTTCGAATTCATGACCCGTTGGATATTCCACTCATGAACTTCTTCTCCTTACAAATTTTAGTTTTCAATTTTCAATCTCCAAAGAGATAACTGATGTTTTTTTCCTTATCTTTTTTTAAAAGCTCAAACATTTACCTTATTATCTTATGTGCTCATACTTTAATATAATGTTGTGAAAAATTTGAATAAAACGGGTTCTTATCTTTAATTTGCGAACAATATGGAACAACAAATATTTGTACAACACACAGCATTCATCATTAAATATTTCTTACTCCAACAAGGTAAAAAACCTCATTAAAAACAATAAATTATACTTCTAATTTTCACTCCTCAACTTTCTTCCCTCTCCTACTCTTGATTCTTTATTTTCTTTTTATAATTATCTTTCTTTTTACCCACAAACCAACAAGGTATTAAGTGGTAAAACATATAGAGGAAAAAAATAAGGTAGAAAAAACCATGATTCAACAACAATTATTGGGTTAATATGCATATATATTCGAGTAAAACACATACTCGACTACATATACACATATATAGATAATATCATAAGCTTAATTTATGCTTCTTTGTAAATTACCCCTTTTTGGTCTTAAGGGTCTTCTTATGTGGCAATGCAGAAAGGCTCAACGGACAAGAGAGACCTCCTTCGGTCCTTGCAACCATTTATCCAACCGTCACCCATTGATTTGTTGACAAAGTTTTGGGCTTGAAATTGGGTTTTTGTGTTTGGGCCAAATGATTCAGTGTTAGTGGACTTCCAAGAGTAGTCACATGTGTTGAAGCAAGCGGCCCCAACGGTGTCGTCCACCGTGGACGGTGGTTTTGTTGATCGAGCAAGCTGAGCCACCCTTGGCCTCGGCGGCAGAGAGTGAACCACCGGAGTCGACAGATCGGATTTGGTGTCGAATTCATCAGCCATAGGCCATCGAGAGTTTCTCTTTGGTACACCAATTGGTTTATGGGCCAACCTATGAACAGTTATAGGAATGGGCTTTTGTGCCATCTTATAGAGAAGCCCATTGGGCTTGTAGGCAAACTCGTCTGGTGCCTCTTCTTCTTCATCCTCCTCCTCCTCTTCTTCTTCTTCCTCCTCGTCGAACCACTGAACCTCCGAATCAATCTCGTCTTCTTTGTCGTAGTTGGGTTCGTTGCTGATTTCAGCAAAAGTAAGGAGGAGGCGTCCGTCTTGGCGCTTAGCGGAGAAGTTGTTGTGCGACGGCATAGAGACAGCTTCAAGAACCAATCGGCCATTGTCACGGCGAGTTTTCATGTGCAGAGACGAACCAGATTGGCTCGAGAGAGAACGAATCGGAGGAGGAAACGATCCTGGAGGCAGCTCGATTATGTGATTCGGAACAATGATTGATGATTCTTGCTCAACCACAATCTCAGTCTCTGTTATTTCTTCAACCTTCGTCTCCGTCACGTTAACAACGAGATTGGTCTCATCATGAATCTCGATCTCAGCATCTCCAGTCTCCGACGATGCATGCGAAGAGAAACCATCGCAACCAGTCTCGGATCCGAGACTCTCAGTACAAATCTCGAGGCTTTTCTCACTCAAGGAACTCGCACGTTTCATCAATGGATGAACATACGGTGGAGGAACAGTGTCCTTGCTCGATTCAGTCTTCTTCTTCTCAGACAAAATCGAGCTCCATACATCGGATTGACCCGGCTCGATCTCTTCCTCTTTCTTCTTATCGTTCTTGTCTTGTTGAATCTGTGCCCAGATATCGACTCCGGATCTTGATTCTTCCTCTGCTTCTTCTTCGTCAGGACGAAGCTTCTCAGAGGAAGAGATTCTCTTCATAGGAGAAAACCCATTTTGGGAAACCCAAGTCTTGGAGGACAAATCGGCGGAGAAAGTTCGCCTAAGTGAAGGTGCAGATGAAGTGTTCGACGAAATGCCACCAAGGATACTCACTATGCCTTGTTGCTTCTTCAAGGAGGAAGACAAGCCAAGGCTCTTGCTTAAGCCACAAGCCATCATTTTTTCAAAAGGAAATCACAAACCTCTCAACAACACTATTCCCTCGCTTTTCTGCACAATTTATAACAATCAAAGTGTTAGCAAACAAATGAATGATTATCTCTTGTTATTAATTGGATTGTGATCGTTTTCTAGAGATGTAACATACCTGGAAGGAGATTTGAGATAAATGAAAGTGAGGGTGAAAAATTCAAAGTTGTGTTGTGTTGTTAAGAGAAGAAGTGTGTATTGTGGTTTGATGGATGAGAATGAGACATGAAGAAGGGAGTGAGGATGCGTTTATATATATAGAGATTTGCTTCTTTCATTATGGAACCATGTACTGTGGGGTCCCCCATGAAATGAAATGACTCTTCATCACCACTTTTTTTTGTTTATTTTTAGTTATACTACTACTAGTAGTATCTTTTAGTATAGATTTCTAAAAACAACTAAAAAAACGGTAAATGTTTTTCAAATTACTATTTTTATGCAAGCAAAAATATATTTCATGCATTTCTTTTAGAGGTATGACTTTAAAATCACTAGGTTATATTGGTGAAACAAAACGGTAAAGATTTTTAGGTAGAAAGAAAACGGTAAACAATATCAAAATAATTAAAATCGGTAATGAAGTAATAGTACAAGAAAAAATAAAAATATTGTATTTGGTACCGGCTTTACTATTGTTTTGTGATTAGTATTCAAGGAGAAGCTATCAATCAAAGCCAATTTAAAGTTTGTAGTTTAATAGTGTGATTATTGTGATCATATACAATCAATAGGTTATGTGTGTTGTGTGAATCATTTGCAGAATGTTTTTTCTTCCATTACTACATTGAACAAAAACTAATCACAGGCGTGTGTTTGCATATTATTATGATATTATCACAACGGTGCAAACAAAAACGAGACGGATATATTTAGTCGTGTAAAACTAACGTGTGTGGTGTCAAACAAAACTAAGGGATATGAGAAGAAAAATACATAAAAATTGTGTACAATTATGTAAAAGTAAAGAAGAAAAATGTTGACGTATGGCATCGATTCCCTGTTGAACCAATAACGTGGCAAATTGTGGAAGTCACAATTTTCATCTTCTTTTGAGCCAAAACGATGAGAATGTTCCAAAAATATGCAAAGAAAGCTGGATGCCATTATTAGGATGTTCGTTTTTTTAAAAAAAAAAAAAAAATCTTTTTGTATAAGTTAATTACCTTTCTACTACCACTTGGAATTATTTTATACTATTGAACAAACAATCGCTGTTTGTAGAGTTAGGTATAATAGCACAACTAATGCCATATGCATAGTTTGTACATTAGAGTGTATATGTGAAAGCATTATAATGTAAAATATCTTTAGTTTAATATTGCTAAACTAAGGACATGGTTTTTGTAGCCTGTTACATTGGCGTCTACGATTTAGGAAAACTTTATAAAGTATTAACTACTTCAGAGAGCTTTTTTGTCAAAAAAACGAACAGAAAATATAAACAGATATTAATGTATAATGTTTTAAAAGGCTATATATCTATAATTTTAAAAGATATTGTAAATTTGATTTATATGAACAAACTGCTATTTTGAGATTTGTTTTCTACAAAAATCCTAATAACCCTAGCCAAAATTTACATAACAGACTCCAAATCAACGTACGTATATTGGCGCGTAATTAAGATGTGACTGAAAAGTGGTTCCTATGCAATTACAAAACACAAATAATTCACAGAAATTTTAACCTCTCATATCGATGCATATATAATTAAAGTTTTGACTTTTGAGAGTGACTAAAGTTGTAACTTTAGAACAAATAATCGTATAGTTTGAACACTTTTTAAAAGTTTCTTTCAAAGATGTTAAAATTGCACGAGCATCAAAGTTCATATCATAAAATCTTACTTGATTTTTAACAAAAAAAAAAAAGTCACTTGATGGTTTTTAATTTTAGTGTACATACAAGTTTTACTAAAGAATATGGCCATTTAGTAAAATTAAACGTATTTTTAGTATAATAAATTATTATTTTCAGTAATATTTGTTTATACAAATAGATAATATCGTTAGAAAATTATTTGGGGCAAAACACAAGTTGGTGAGTGAGTAGGATTAGGATACGGTCCGAGAGCTAGACAGAGACGTGTGCATGGGGACACGAAGACTGAATAATCTTTTGTTCTCAAGTGTACGTGGTTGCATGTTTATGTGCGTATATATGTATATCCGTATATATATGATGTTGATGATAATGATGAGATCATTATTGGTCCTATCCAGAAAACGATAAAATGTTCTAAAAGTATTCAAAAGACATCAAATGCGTACTCCTACGTACGTAAGTGTATTGTCTTGTTACATTGTTTTGGTATGCATAAGTTTTTTTTTTCCTTTTTTCTTGTTGATGGTATGATCGTATCATATCTCTAGAATATTGGCCCGCAACGTCTAATTCGTATTTCTAGTGAATTATTGATCAAGTAAATAACTACACAGTACTATTATATACAAAATATTTAGATTCTTGTTTCTAAATATTTAAATCATTAACCCAATATTTTAATCACATATTTTGGTCTTAAACTCTTAATTCATATATTCTGCTAGCTCATTGTGGACGATGTTTGGTCACCACCTAGACTTTGGACCTAGTATCCTTTAGGTAATTCTTAGAAGTATGAAAGACTGAAAGGAAGGTCTAGTTTAACTTTGAACAATATAGATTTTACCTTTAGTTGATTACTTATTGTTTAGGACAATTATACAATATATACGCGAGTGTATAAGGTTTGAGTCACGTATTTGATGTTAAAGAATTATATACACCGCTTTTGTATTTCCCTATGATTTGTCTCATAAACCTGAATACATGATTCCCATTCTATATATGCAACCTAAGTTCATGGATGATTTCTTCAAATTTTAATGTATTTATGTTAAATTTACAGGTTTTGTTTTCTTTTATCAAATGTCAATAATTCAACTGGTAATTTTTTGTAAGAAAGTTTAGAATTTATCGGTCCTAGTGATGTTTGAGAAAACACTGTATAAAATACTTTGATCTCTAGCCTAAAAGGATATATAAGTCTATATTTAATTTGGTCAATGTTGATGTTTCTGTTTTATTATTAGCACTACCAACTTCTTTGAACATCAGATGTATATATGTTTAATTGGAAACGAGCAAAAAACCAGCTAAAAAACAAAATTGGCGTACTTTTACGTATCAATCTTTTTTTTTGTTATTCTTGTTTTAATTTGCTTATTAAATATTGTTCATAAATATTTATTAAAACTATAATTATATATTAATTTATACCCGTCGTCTTGTTCACAAAGAATTCAATTTACACTATTTTTAAAAAAAACAATCAGCTTCGTTTAGATTTTAGTATAAACTTTAGTTAGAAAGTATACTGTATAAATTTTATCCTGTTTAGTCTTTTAGTTGATATGAAATTTAACTAAAATAAACATCCAAAAGTAAATTTATTTTTTAAGGGGATATATTAGAAATTAACTTATTTCATAATACACCTGAAATGTGAAAAGAAAGTTCAATTGAATTTTGGGGACATACTATTCCATTGTATAATTTTACTAACTAAGAAGAACAATGTAAGAAACAGCTTTATATAACATAAATTAAAATTATTGTATTGTTGATATAAAATATTAAGTCACAAAATACAATTTTATATTATGTTTTCCAAAAAAGAAAAACGAATACAAAAGATACCTTTCTATACAAGCCTTCCTAAACCTTGGAAGTTTAAATGCTTTCAAAAGATTTTGTGGTGTTTTTTTTTAGTTTAGTAATTTTGGAAACGAAACATAGAATTAATGTTTTTTTTAATTTACCAAAAAAAAAAACACAAAGGGAAANACATCCAGAAAGAACAAACATTTCCAAATAGGTTAAAGGAAGATAGCGAGAGACACTCATTGTGGGCAAAACATCGCTTAAGGTGGAAGCAAAGGAATCGCCTTTCTCCCTTTAAAGGACCAAATTCAATTGGATGGACCAATTAATTTACTAAATTAAAGTTTATCCATATATATAACTAAAACTCATCATGACGTCATCAAACAAATTGAATTCCCTAAGGCTATTGATCATTAATTGATTTATGACACAAATTGTGTTACACAATAAACCGTTAGGCTATTTCTAGTTCATTTTTAGTTTTTGATGTAATCGACATGCTTATATAGAAATATTTTGGTATGATTTATTCGATTTAGTACAGCCATAACAATACAGCATTCGAAAACCATTCTTATTTTAAATTGTTTTCTACAAAATAGGTGTAAGCTAGCTAGTGTGTGTTCAAACATCATACATGGAATCAGTTAGAAGAACAACCAATATTAGGTTATTACTTATTAGATGGCATATATGAAAAGACCTAAAAACGTTAGAGATAATAGCATAAGGTGGTTTATTCGATAGATTTGGATTCCTATTTATCTATTTGTATTGTTTCTTTTATTTTGTTATATATATACGTGGAATATACTTTCACTCCATATAATTAATATAGAAGTTCCTTCCATATAATTAACAGCCACATATGGTTTAGAAGCCATTTCAATGTTTATGGAATTTATTCTCAAACAATATAACCAATAATATTTTTGGTAAAGAACATATAACACTTAAATTACCAAAATGCTGTTAGAACAAATTAATTATTATTTTTTGTCGAAAAGATACGAATTAACTAAGATAGTTGATTCCTTTTATACTGTGAAATTAACTTCTATATGTATATATGTTGTTTGCTTTGCTAGAACACATTTCAGGGTTACTGTAGGTAGGATACATGCATTTTATATATTAGAAAAATACATTGCTAAAAACATTATAATAATAGATTTTTCTATAAATCAGTAACTAAATTATATCATTGGACATTTTTAGTTAGAGAAAAAACAATATAGCGAAAATAAGCTACATTTTTCATGGGTTTAAAAAATCTCAACCAAATTTCTACTTAAAAATCTTTGAGACATACAGTCTTTCTGATTAATATATACATGAAGGAATGATATTTTTTTGAGTTTTTTATTTTAATTTTATAGGTAACTAAGCATAAAACGAAGTAGCTGATTAGAGAAAAGGTAAAATAAAAATAGTTAAAAGACATGAGCATACCCAAGAGAAGAAGAATCACGAAAGTGGAAAGCAACCGAAAGCTCGTGTCTTGTTGTTTGCATGTTGGGTCCTTTTGTCTCTCTTTTTCTCTCTCTACGGATGTGCAAAAGATACTCATATACGTAGCGTCGTTCATCAGAATATAAACTATTAACAGTAATGTAACAAAAAGGTCTCGATGTTGATCCCTTTTCTGAGTATTTATAATATTAACTTGGGAACAAAAAAAAAGTAACTATAGAATTTAATAGTAATCTACGTATAAAGTTGCATGATCAAGAGAGTTTTTAGGGCGTAGAGAAAGAGATAGAGAGCGCATCGCCACAAATGAAGAGATGGAAAAGCATAAAACGAGACATGGATGCGTTTTGTCTCTACCTATAAACCAAAGCAACAACACCACTCATTTTCAATTATTTATTTCATTTCAAAATGAAGATAAAAATACAAGAGAGTTTATTAAATCTTAGAAAAAGGATAATTTATAAAATACATTGCGACCAATGAAACGAAACAATCGGTTGGTAAAACCTAAAGAAAAAAAAAAGGAAACCGGCAACCATCGTAAGGACGAAACTATACCAAAAAACGGAATTTTAAAAATGTATACCTACGTGAGGACTACTGAGCAAATGGGAATTGACGCATAGGCACACTTTCCTCGTTTTGCATGGCTGGATGCATAAGCTTTAATTTCAAAAATAGGAGTTTTACCAAATAAGAATCAAATAGGAAATACTTTTTAAAGTTTTACATATTATTTTAGCACCGCTCACTTAATTAAACGTCGTTTCTGTACTATTCGTAATGCGATTTACTTGTTTCCAACCATATTATATATGGATCGATTCCTAGCTAGTTGACTCTTGTTTTAGTACATTAATTTAAAATGAAAGCACTTTAAGAATTGTATATAAACCTTTAAATAACAATTTATCTGTTAATGATGGAGTATTAATCTATCAATTCTCTTTAATCTAGTCAACATTATTCTTGAAAATATTTATTTACTTGGGATTCCCTTGTCCTCTAAAAATCATTAGATATATATATCCACCGACTTAATTAGTACTAGTAATTAAAGTCTAACTAAAATGAAATTCAAAAATGTATTTAATCAGGGGTGCATGATTTTCTTTTTTTCTATTTCTGTGACGTGAATCTTTAAATGTGGCGTATGAAACTATAGACAAATAGCTAGAGAGGTTAGGCATAGGCTAGGATAAAATTCTAGAACAAGTGGAGGCCAATGAAACGTGAAATTTCCAACTTTCCGTTAATTTAAGAATACGTTTTTTAAAGGTGGGAATATAGACACCTTAATATTCTGGTAGCCGCGGTTATTATTTTTAGCTATAAAAGTTAAATATCCAAAACTATAAATATCTAATAAAATAGTTTAGTGCCATTATTAAACACTGTACTGATGATTTTTAGTTGAGTATTATTCCTTCTTTCGGATTTTTCTAAAAATTCCTAACATCACAATTTGTATATAGATGTGTGAAGTAAAGAGATAGATTAAGATCACTACCTAATAAATTGTTGGATGTGAAAAGCATCATGGTACTCTCATACTGATTTTTGGCTAACCATATAGATAAGCCATTTTGTTTGTTAAATATATATTAGGAATATTAAAAAAAAATTACATGTTAATACTAAGAAATTACTACATTATCTAATCGAGCACACCAAGGAGTTACATGCAACAATATCTCATCCGCAAGTGACTCAGGTACAATATTAAGAAGTGAATGGTTAATCCACCACACGACTCAATAATTCGGTTGAAGTAAATTCTATAAATATCTCATATATTCATATATCATAAAAGAGATCCAAAATATCTTTAGAGAATTTATTCTCAATGAACATCTAAAAAATACTCGAAAGTACTCTAAACCTCTTAAAATTAAGGACTGACTTACTTGCATGGTTGTTTCTAAGCCTCAATTGTTCTATACCGTTTATGATTTTAGCATTGAAGATGATCCTCCGAAAATACCACCTTGGTGTGCAAAACGTAAGAGGTTCACAGAAAACACCACCTCAATGTTCTTAGCGATCTTTTATATTTTTACCGTAGTAAATGTTAATTTACTCTCCAACAATATCACTTTTTGAAAATATTTTAAAACACTCAAAAAAAAAAAAAAAAAAA
>Ga0041059_1002697_pt1 | contig 12974 bp, 14 predicted proteins | sample AraColnosormetaG_FD_56232 | JGI IMG/M metagenome (GOLD analysis project Ga0041059, IMG submission 56232) | Arabidopsis roots microbial communities from North Carolina, USA - Col MF nosort | ecosystem: Host-associated > Plants > Roots > Unclassified | place: USA: North Carolina | collected... | reverse complement strand
ATGAAAAAAAAAAAAAAGTTCAATAGTTTGGGTAATAAAATCTATATCTATGTGGATGTGATGAAATGACTAACATACTTCAGTTGCATGATCATGATTATGAATATAGATTCACCCATGATATTTATATGCATTTTGCAAGAAGAGTGCATATCACATTACATGTATCAAAAGATTTATAAAAAAATCGTTCACTACATTTTCTTTAAAAATCTCACCCTCAAGTAAAATATTATGTTAAAATTGTCAATCACTTGCATAGAGATAATTGGCGATGAAAGCTTTTTTAAAATGGCGATGAAGTTTGATAAAGGTTCACAGGAAAAATATTACTTGCATAATGTTAATTGATTTCACTTATGAAATAAAAAGAAAATAAGGTCGATTAAGATAATTATATGAACCGAAGAAGAGAATACAAAGGAATGCTTCGGTAAGGGTTTTCGGAATCGAATAAAGGTGACGGTTCGGTCTAAGTGGGTTATTTTAAATGTGGGTGATGGTTCTTGTCCCTTCACGTTTGGGAATAGTGGCCAAACTCGGTCTCTATAGCTGTCCGTAGACGCTCTCTTATCGTCGGATGTGTTTAGGTTTGCATCAAGTCTTCAGAGAAACTGTAAACATCTTTTTGTTATGAGGTTTGAGGGCTGATCATGACTCCGTTTTTATTGTTTTATCTGATAATTTTGTGTAATGTGACATAAATATAAGTCCAATTTTATTGTTTTTGGAAAATGATATAAAAGCGTGCATTTAGATTCTTGGGCCCATCGATGAGTGGATAAGTAATAAAAATTAGTATGGTTTTCTTATTTCCCATGACGTTTTATTTTTCGATCCATTATCAAGCTTAAGATAGGATTGGCCCAACTTTATCGTTGATTTGCAAGCTTCTGTTTTATTATTAGTTGTGACGTTGCTTTCACCAAATTTTTCTATGCAAGTTCAAAATATTGAATGGGAAAATAATTAATGGTAGTATTATACATTATGTAAAATGACTCTAATATGTTCGAAACAAACTTAGACAAAACAACAATAAACCACCATGAATGTAATAACGAATAAATCAAAACCAAACCCATAAAGTATTAATTGACATTGACTTGTTATTGCGACTTGTGTGAAAGTAAATAATACAAAGTTACAAACGGTCGATTGCGGTATGACACGTAGTAACTAGTAAGTCATCTAGAAAACGTTTTCCTCTAGATAGGTTGATGACAAAATTTTAAGGGGACAATAATTTGATGTATCTTTCAACCCCAGTTCAAAAGAGTGTAGGAATAAATGGAAATGTTTTGTTTATACATTGAACTTGACCACTTTGTTGTTGCGTGAAAATGACCACAACCTCTAACAATAAAGTTCTTTTATCTTTATCGTTAGCCGTTACATAAACATGATGATAACACTTAAAATTATTGGATGGGATGTGTACACGAAACATGTGAAAATGGAATAAGATTTTTTTTGAAAGTTATTTTTCTTTTATATTCGCATTATTACAAAAATATATTAGTGAATAATAAATGACTAGATTGACTGTTTCATTTATTTAAAGACAACATTGTGGTCAAGACAACATTGGAAATTACATAATTTAATTCATATAAACAATTTTATGAATATATTAAAATAAAAATAGTTATTATTATTATGAAACATATAATGTATCACTACAGACGATAAAGGATTTGATTTTTTCAAATGGTAAGTTCATAACTTCCCAAATTACTATAAATAAGTGTTAAAGTTAGTCATTATCAAATTAAGCCACTCCACTAATTACAAGCTCCAAAAGCTTTCTCCTTCTTTTTCTCTCTAATCTCTATTTCGTACGGATTTCTCTAACCGGAGCGATGGAGATTGACGGTGGAGATCGTATTTCCGGTGAACGACCGATCATTATGGTCACCAACGACGACGGAATAGACGCGCCTGGCCTTCGTTCTCTTGTTCGTGTCCTCGTCTCCACTAACCTCTACGATGTTCGCGTTTGCGCTCCTGATTCGTACGTTTTACTCTAATTTTTGTAGAAATGTAGCTCAAATCTCCTTTGGTATACGATCGAATCGCTCCTATATGATGGTTATGTACGAATTGAATTTCTCTAGATATCGATTTCGAGTTTCTGGACTCATTTAGAAATGCTAATCGTTTGATATAATCTTCTCGAAGAAATCTATTTATGTGTTTAGTTTTGTACATCAGATTCTTTCTCTTTTCATTGTTTTTGTTTTGCTTTGTGGAGGTACATGTGTAACTCTTACTTGTTTATGAAATTTTCCAGGGAGAAATCTGCTGTTAGTCACAGTATAATATGGAGTAGACCACTCACTGCAAAACGAGTAGAGATCGATGGAGCTACTGCTTATTCTGTTGATGGTTTGTTTCTATTGTTAATCATATGGTGTTGAATGATATGATATTGTTTGGCTTGTTTGTTACATTTGTTGGCTCTTGTCTTTTATCCTTTGGATAACATATGGTTTTGTATGCTCTGAAGGAACTCCTGCGGATTGCACTGGTTTGGGCTTATCGGAAGCACTCTTTCCTTCTCGTCCTGACCTGGTAAACCATATTATTTGTGTGTCCCTGTAAAAGCCTTCTGATGTAATGTTAGTTTTAAATGATGTGCCAATAGATCTTTCGATTTGTTTTTAATAACTTAAACTTCTGCTTAATTTTATAGGAAACATCTAAGATTTGTTGGTCTTTGTAGTGTTTTTTTTTTCCTTCTATTGTCTTTTCTGGAGATTGTGAATTTGTGATGTATGATTGTTTTCTCCATGCAGGTTCTGAGTGGTATAAACGTGGGTAGCAACTGCGGTTATAACATGTCGGTGAACATTTCCTCCTCTGTTTCTCTTTGTTTTGGTTTCCTATTTCCTTACTATGTTATGTTTTTGTACAGATTATTAGGGTGCAACTGTTATTTGTCCGTTTTAAAAATTGCATTTTAAACTTTATAAAACTACCAAAATTGCTGAAACTTTGTTTAGGATTAGAACAAGATTTTGAGAGTATAGTAAGAGAAACTCTAGTTAGATTGTTTCACTGGAAACCAGATTTCTTCTATGGCCAATTCAAATTGTTATAGACCATGTTATGCTTCTATGGTTCCTGCCTGAGTTTATCAAACTAGCACTTACCTGGCTGTTAATTCCATCCCAGCGTCTATTCTGGAACTGTTGCTGGCGCTCGTGAAGCCTTCCTTTATGATGTGCCTTCTGCCTCCATATCATATGATTTTGATTGGTAAGAGCTTAATGTCTTACTTGCAGAGATTTTGCGTCTTACTTTTAAAAAGTTTCATAACATGTTTGTTATTTCTTCTATGTTTGTGTTACACTCCTAATTTTTTTTAAGCCTCCATACGGTTTTATTGATACCATCTTCTCTTTTTGCCACTAAATGTCTTCTATTTTATTCACCCTTAATGCTATAGGAAACGTGGAGAGATGAATGCTAATGATTTTGCCCTTTCTGCCCAAGCCTGCTTGCCCATTATCAACGGCATACTCGGTGCAATCAAGAACAAAACTCACCCTATGCAATGCTTTCTGAATATCGATTTGCCGACTGATATTGCTAACCACAAGGTAAGTCTCGTCGCAGCTTTCAACAGACATTCTCTAATGCCTACACCTAACTATACCTCTGAGTTTTATATGACTGACTCTTCTTTCCAAATAAAAAGGGATACAAACTAACTAGACAAGGTAAAAGCATGGGTAAAATGGGATGGAGACAAGTGGAAGAGGAAGCACAAGGGCCGAAGATGTTATCAACAATGACAATGGATACAGAGTCAGGAGTAGTCTCATCAGAGAACGACACATCTGCTCATGCGGGAAAAGATAGCCGTTTATTCAAAAGAGAGGTATATCATTAATGATTAATCACTATTGTTTCTGCTCTTACTTTCTTTTGAATTCATGAAATTGTGTACCTTCTTGCTCTGTTTGTTGTTAGTTAAGGGCAAGCATCAGTGAAGAAGGGAGTGATTCTCATTACCTAAAAGAAGGATTTGTAAGCATATCTCCCATAGTTGTCTCTTTAACTCATCTCCACTCATCCAAACTTCAAAAAGAAACAAACATTCTTTTAAAATACTGCAGATTACGGTGACGCCGCTTGGAGCTCTATCTCAGACTGATGTGGATTGCCAAAACTACTACAAAGAATGGCTTCCCAAGATTACAAACCAGTCATGCTCCTCCTCATCCCTTTGATGCTACAACATGAGAGAAAATAAAAACTCTATTAGGAAATTACCCATTGTGGACCACAATTTGTGGTAGACCTATTATTATATCAGTACCAGTTCTTTAGTTTTCTTAAGTCTTGACTTACTATTGTTGTGAGCAGCAAAATAGTTGTTGTTACAAGTCCATTAATTATCGTGAGCAGCAAAATAGATATCGAGTCCGCGACATATGTTGAAATATCAAGGATTCTTAACAAAAGCGATCAATCCATTTGAATATAATTTGTGCATTAGAGAATTGAGTTAACGTAAACAAAGTTCAAGCGCTGGCGGCAGAACCTGATATTGCAGTAACATCATCATGTGTGCAAGTGGGGGATTAGTAATCTTCATCTTGCATAATCCTTGTTTTATACTTCAAGCTATGACCTATATATTTATTATTTATACATCCGATTCGAATATTAAGTTTGCTCCCGTGAATTAGAAGGAAGAGTACATAATATGTCACGTGATAATTATTTTTCATCTTTACGTTTCTCATATGGTTCTCATTCAACGACTTTCCAAGTCGGACTATATATGTTTTTAATTATTAATCATATATAGAGACGCTCCTACAAAACACATAAACATATAGGTGCATGCATATAAATGTAAATGTATTGTTGTCGTCTACTTCAATAACAACTCCATCAATGAACACATCAATACTTGCCATACTTTTTCTCATACAATGTGTTTTCACTCTTGGTCTCCATTTCCACCCACTTGATCCCTTAACTCCCCAAGAAATCAACAAAACAAGCTTTATCGTCAAGAAATCTCATCTAGGCAACCTCAAAGATCTCACATTTCATTATCTCGACCTCGAAGAACCAAACAAGAGCCACGTCCTCCAATGGCTATCACCAAATCCCTCCAAGAAACCACCACCCCCACGTCGTCGCTCATTCGTCGTGGTTCGAGCCGGTGGTCAAACCTACGAGCTCATCATCGACCTAACCACGAGCAAGATTGCATCCTCCCGCATCTACACAGGCCATGGTTTCCCCTCATTCACATTCATAGAGCTTTTCAAAGCAAGCAAGCTTCCTCTAACTTACCCACCTTTCAAGAAATCGATTCTCGATCGATCCCTAAACATCTCCGAGGTTTCTTGCATCCCTTTCACCGTTGGTTGGTACGGAGAAACCACCACGAGACGTGAACTCAAAGCCTCTTGCTTTTACAGAGACGGATCAGTCAACGTCTTCACAAGACCCATCGAAGGAATCACCGTAACTATAGACGTCGACTCAATGCAAGTCATCAAGTACTCCGACAGATTCCGAAAGCCTATCCCTGATAAAGAAGGTAACGACTTTAGGACTAAACACAGACCCTTCCCGTTCTTTTGCAACGTCTCCGACACAGGCTTCAAGATACTCGGCAATAGAGTCAAGTGGGCTAACTGGAAATTCCACGTCGGATTTACCGCAAGAGCGGGAGTAACTATATCGACGGCTTCGGTTCTTGACCCGAGAACCAAAAGGTTTCGACGAGTGATGTATAGAGGGCACGTGTCAGAGACTTTTGTTCCGTACATGGACCCAACCTACGAATGGTACTACCGTACGTTCATGGACATTGGAGAGTTTGGTTTCGGGAGATCCGCCGTGAATCTGCAGCCACTCATTGACTGCCCGCAAAACGCTGCGTTTTTAGATGGGCACGTGGCCGGACCAGATGGGACAGCTCAGAAGATGACCAATGTGATGTGTGTATTCGAGAAAAACGGTTACGGTGCTTCTTTTAGACACACCGAGATTAATGTTCCAGGACAAGTGGTAAACTTACAAAATACAGATTACTAAATGATTTGTTTACGTTTCTAGGAACTTTGATTAGTTACTTTAATTAATTTTTGCAGATAACAAGTGGGGAAGCTGAAATAAGTTTAGTGGTTAGAATGGTGGCCACACTTGGAAACTATGATTACATAGTGGATTGGGAATTTAAAAAGAATGGAGCCATCAGAGTTGGGGTACTGTTTACTTCATGTTCTCTTTAATATAGTATTTAACTTTTTGGATTGATACAATTGTTTTGAAATCCAGACCAACCTGGCCAGTTTTGACCTGTAAAGATTCTTTAACATATGTTATAATTTTTTCAAGTGAACTCAGTTTGATTTTCGTTTGAGAATTTTAAAAGAAATGGAGCCATCAGAGCTGGGGTATAGTTTATATATTAGCATGGTCTTTCATTTTTTATACATAATAAAGTATTCAAGTATATCAATCTTAATATATATGTAGGTGGATTTGACTGGAGTTTTAGAAGTAAAAGCGACATCGTACACTTCAAACGATCAAATAACGGAGAACGTATACGGTACACTGGTGGCGAAGAACACTATCGCCGTTAACCACGACCATTACCTAACGTACTACTTGGACCTCGACGTTGACGGTAACGGCAATTCCTTGGTGAAAGCCAAACTCAAAACGGTAAGAGTAACGGAAGTTAACAAAACGTCTTCTCGGAGGAAGAGTTACTGGACGGTCGTTAAAGAGACGGCGAAAACGGAAGCTGACGGTAGAGTTCGACTCGGCTCGGATCCGGTTGAGCTGTTAATAGTAAACCCGAACAAGAAGACGAAAATAGGAAATACAGTTGGTTACCGGCTGATACCGGAACATTTACAAGCCACTTCGCTTTTAACCGATGATGATTACCCCGAGTTAAGAGCCGGTTACACGAAATATCCGGTTTGGGTGACCGCCTATGACCGGTCCGAGAGATGGGCCGGTGGGTTTTATAGTGATCGGAGCCGTGGCGATGACGGTTTAGCTGTATGGAGTAGTAGGTAATTAATTTAAAGTAAAAATAATTAATCTAAAGTTTAAAATTATTTTTCATAGTAAGTAATTTTTTTTTTTGGTTTATTAAGGAATAAATTTGTGGTTTGTTATATGGGAACAGGAACAGAGAGATAGAGAACAAAGACATAGTGATGTGGTACAACGTTGGGTTTCATCACATTCCATACCAAGAGGATTTTCCGGTTATGCCAACTCTTCACGGTGGTTTTACTCTTCGGCCTTCAAATTTCTTCGATAACGATCCTTTGATTGGGTAAATACGGTCTTAGACAAACAAACTGATGGCTTATGTATTGATTGACTTATGTTACGTCAAACATATGATCATTGAAAAAACAATTTTTAGCCTTGTGACTAAGTTATTAATTTGATTTTGATTATTATGTCTTGAATGTATTAATTTCTTATGTTTTGAATGGTTTAGTTAATTAGCTTTGATGCTTTTTTTGGTTCAATACTTGTGATTCACTTATTTCTCAATTTTCAAGTTGGTCGTGCCATCGGCAAAATCCTTTCATTGTAACACCAAAACGTCGATAAATTTAATGAAATTTGGTTAAATTAGAATCGACCCACACGGTTGTATGAGTTTGTTGGTATATTTTATTATTCTAATTATTATTATTTCTTTTTTTTAAAAAATAAATAAGAAGATGATTTAATTAAACTATAGTTTAAAATTTTATCTATAACAATACTATATAATATATGAGTTGAACCGATTAAATGTGATATTGGTTTTTGTAATAGTAAAAAATAATAAAAATGTTAAAAATGATAATAGTAGCGATAATATTATATAACTAACTAAAAATATTTTCTATTATTTTTTCCTAAAAAAACTTTTTTTAACTGTAACAAATTTTTAAATTTACTCAATTTTATCGTAAAAATAGAAAATGGCACGTTGTACGGATCCTAATCAAACTATACTTTGTTTTTTTTTGTGTGTATGTGAAAATCATGGTTTTAAGTTCGTTAAATTCGCATACTTTCCAGATGTCCGGTTCAACCGATCTAACCGAAACCAAGCAAGAACGAAATGGGCTTTAAAGCCCAGTGAACCAATCAATGAATGTAGAGGAACGAGAGTTTTTCTGAACTCTGTTAAATTTCGTTTGCGTCTTCTTTCCATTCTCTGAATTCCTTCCATATCTCTCTCTGTGTGTCTTCTACAAAGACCAGATCTCTCATCTGTGTTTTGTTGGTTTATCTCGACCAAAGCCCACACGTCACGTTACGTTAGGTTACAAAACAAGTTTTTTCCCTTATAAAAAAAACATTGATAAAATCGAAAAATCAATTCCTATTTTGTTTCCAAAGCAAATCTATATATCTATTACCCATCTCGAATTCGACCGAACCCATGTTCTAATCTCCTTCGCAACATTGGAAATCTATTTTAAAAATCCGTTGAGATATAGTTATATAAGTAGTTTGGTGACTCAATTAGGTTTACACACAAAGACATGGGATCGGCTGGTGTAGCGAGTTCTTCTTCTGATGTTGCGATCTCAGGCAAGTTTCTTCTTTTTGTTTTTGGGTTTTCGATTTTTGACCTTTTATCAATTAGATTTCATCTCAATTCGTTCATATCATGGATACAAATTATGAATTCGAGATCTGAATCACAGCTTTTGATTTGTTTTGTGTTGTTTTGTTGATGTGAATCGATTAGTGATGTTGGATTAGCGATCAATCTTATAGCTTAATTTGTATTAAGGTGATGTAGGAGAAAGGCTTAACCTTTGTTGAAATAGGAGGGAGACCCACATTGTATGGGACTAATGTAATCTGTGTGTTATAAAACTTGCAGCTTTGCGTGAGAAGCATGAGAAGGAAGTAGAGAATCTAACATTAACGACACAACCTTTGAATACATTGAAGTTGTTTGTTGAGGCTACTATTCAGTACATCAAGCGATCCATATCGTATCTATTGGCTCATGGAGGTTGGTTTATACTGATAACCACTTTGTTAGTGGTATCTGGTGGTTTGCTTGTTACTGTTGATGGACCTCATGGCAAGGTATAAATCGTTTCGACTTTCCTGGATTGTATTTTGATATAAAGAAGGGTCTAAGTCTAACACATGTGTATTTATTGTTACAGCATGTTGAAGAAGTATTAGAGTATGTCCGATATGGCTTGTGGTGGATAGCACTTGGTGTTGCATCTTCTATTGGTCTTGGTTAGTCACTCAAATAGCGTAGTGTTCTTTCGCATTTACGAAGCAATTAACATTAGTCTTACTACTTCTATCTTCTTGTATAGGATCTGGTCTCCATACTTTCGTTCTCTATTTGGGTCCGCACATTGCTTTGTTCACTCTAAAAGCAACGCTATGTGGTCGAGTTGATCTAAAATCTGCACCATATGATACAATACAGTTGAAAAGGGTTCCTTCATGGCTTGATAAATCTTGTTCGGAATTCGGTCCTCCTTTAATGATATCAGCTGCTGGATCGCGTGTGCCTCTTACCAGCATATTGCCACAAGTCCAGTTGGAGGCAATCTTATGGGGTATTGGGACGGCTCTTGGGGAGCTTCCTCCATATTTCATCTCAAGGGCAGGTTTGTATACTGATTCTCTCTATATATTTCTCTTTGATTTGTGTAGTCGTCCATGCATGTGCATAGGTCTCGGTTGTTTATTGTGTTGTTTGCTTTTTCTATTTTTCCAGCTAGTATATCTGGGAGCACAGTGGATGGAATGGAAGAATTAGATGGTTCCTCCACTGAAGATAGCGGATTTATGGCAACTCACCTGAACCGTGTTAAGCGTTGGTTATTAACCCATTCACAGCACTTGAACTTCTTCACTGTCTTGGTTCTTGCTTCGGTTAGTATGCATCCTCCAATTTACTTTACCTTCTGCAGTAGCAAATGGATTATGACCGTATTTACTGTGTCATATAATATCTTTTGCTTTCTAGGATTCAATGATCAGGACCTTACCATTACTCACTGCTTCGATTTGATTGTAGGTTCCAAATCCTTTGTTTGACCTCGCTGGAATAATGTGTGGACAATTTGGCATTCCGTTTTGGGAATTCTTCCTGGCGACCTTAATCGGAAAGGCGATCATCAAAACTCATATACAGGTTCAGAACCTCGTGTCTCATAGATACTAGTTTAACACCCAAATGGTTTTTTAACTTTGTTTCTTATGTGCTTGTTTCTCCTTTTTCGTAATGTAGACGATATTTATCATCTGCGTTTGTAATAACCAACTGCTTGACTGGATGGAGAACGAACTGATCTGGATACTTAGCCATGTCCCGGGATTGGCTTCTATGTTGCCTGGACTCACAGCCAAACTCCACGCCATGAAAGAAAAGTATATTGATGCACCATCTCCTGTTCCATCTCACATCAAGGTAAACAACCTTTCGCTATCCCGCTACATTCTTTATAAACTTTACGCATTTCCTACTTTGTAAGTACGAAGTTTTTCACTATGTAATTCAAGCTTTTACAAAAGATCAACTGAATTTGCGTTCTTTTTGATCTTGAGTAGGTGAAAAAGTGGGATTTTTCGTTTGCATCGATCTGGAACGGGATAGTATGGCTCATGCTCCTCAACTTTTTCGTGAAGATTGTGACAGCAACTGCACAGAGACACTTGAAGAAGAAGCAAGAGAAAGAAATGGCTACTTTGACTCATTCAGATTGATAAAATCTCCCACAATCTTTCTTCCTCATGCTCCAACATCAAAACAGACACTATCCAGATTTGAGTTGAAGGGCCAACAAACAAAAAATGTCTTCTCATCTTCTCATCTTGTCACATTGATTCCGGTGGGACTGTTCTGTGTAGGAAATTGGGATTATGAGATTGCAGGAGGTTTATTTTTGTTCCTGTGATTCCATAGAGAAGGTTCTGTAGGAACAAGTACTCAGAAAAGAAAAACGCATTAATTGCTAATTTGGTACTGTTACCAAATTAAATCTAGTGTAAGCTTATTTTGTTCTATGCTTAGTTCCAATTATTTGTTATTTTTTTTCACTGTTAATATGAGCAAATGAGTCTACCAAATACAGCAAAACTACAAAGAGATAAAGTTATAGAAACTGAGCCCCAACAAACATTACAGAGGTAATGCTACATTCAGATACAAAAAGCTCATTTAACCAACTTGGGGAACCTGACGAAATATATGATTGCCAAAGATCCTCTCTAGTCGCACTTCGAGCTATATAAGAAAAGCTCTCCAAACATGGCCAAGCAGCAAAACTTATGATTTTATTCAAGTTCAGGCTCTTCATACTTTCCATTGCCCATTTCCACTCTCCACAGGAATAGGATTGAAACAAAGGAACTTCTGCTTCTGCTATGAGTTCCAGTTATTAGTTCCTTCTCATATTACTACTGAAATAATGTTTCAGTGCCATCTTTTGTATCCAGATAGTTCTTAGCAGCTTATGCAGATATGATAAAGGTTGACTTTAGGAGAAGTCTAGTTCAACTAACAAAAATACCCAGCTAAAATTCAGTTTTTGAGATTACTTTATCACATAGTAAGAAAGATATTACCAGAAACATGAGTCAATACACAAACGAACTAGATAATAGAAATCAAACCACCAGCAAGAGATAGAAATATAGGTTTAGAAAAACACACAACTAAGACTCGTAAGAGTTTCGAGCCCCCATTCATCACAACACGAGATAATAGAGAAAAACCCAACACAAAATCCAATTTTTAAGAAACATTCTTCTTAGTATTCCTCTCCTTCATCATCCTCATCGTCACCACCTTCAGCACCGACCTCTTCATAATCCTTCTCCAATGCTGCAAGATCCTCACGAGCCTCTGAGAATTCTCCTTCTTCCATACCCTCACCAACATACCAGTGAACGAAAGCACGTTTGGCGTACATAAGATCAAACTTGTGATCAATACGGGAGAATACCTCAGCAACACTGGTTGAGTTTGAGATCATACAAACAGCTCTCTGGACTTTAGCAAGATCACCTCCAGGAACAACAGTTGGTGGCTGGTAGTTGATACCACACTTGAATCCAGTAGGACACCAGTCAACAAACTGAATAGTTCGCTTGGTCTTGATGGTGCCAACCGCTGCGTTCACATCCTTGGGGACTACATCACCACGGTACATCAAACAGCAAGCCATGTACTTTCCATGTCGCGGGTCACACTTTGCCATCATGGAAGCAGGTTCAAAGGCACTGTTCGTGATCTCAGCAACTGAGAGTTGCTCATGGAAGGCCTTCTCCGCGGAGATGACTGGTGCATAGGACGAAAGCATGAAGTGGATCCTTGGGTATGGAACCAAGTTGGTTTGGAACTCAGTAACATCAACATTCAAGGCACCATCGAACCTCAGAGAAGCAGTCAAGGAAGAAATAACCTGAGAGACGAGACGGTTGAGGTTGGTGTAGGTAGGTCTCTCAATGTTAAGGGAGCGTCTACAGATGTCATAGATAGCTTCATTGTCGAGGAGGATGGAGACATCAGTGTGTTCCAAGAGAGAGTGAGTGGAGAGGACACTGTTGTAAGGCTCAACCACAGAGGTAGACACCTGTGGAGATGGGTAAACAGTGAAACCCAACTTGGACTTTTTCCCATAGTCAACAGAAAGTCTCTCAAGGAGAAGAGATCCAAGACCAGATCCAGTCCCACCACCAACAGCGTTGAAAACAAGGAATCCTTGAAGACCAGTACAGTTATCAGCGAGCTTTCTGATCCGGTCCAAGCAGAGATCAACAATCTCTTTCCCAATGGTGTAATGACCACGGGCGAAATTGTTAGCAGCGTCTTCTTTACCACTGATGAGTTGTTCAGGGTGGAAAAGCTGACGGTAAGTACCAGTCCTGACCTCGTCGATCACAGTTGGCTCAAGATCAACAAAGACAGCACGTGGGACGTG
>Ga0041059_1002696_pt1 | contig 12979 bp, 7 predicted proteins | sample AraColnosormetaG_FD_56232 | JGI IMG/M metagenome (GOLD analysis project Ga0041059, IMG submission 56232) | Arabidopsis roots microbial communities from North Carolina, USA - Col MF nosort | ecosystem: Host-associated > Plants > Roots > Unclassified | place: USA: North Carolina | collected 2013-09-02 | reverse complement strand
CTACAAAGAATTAATACAAATTGAATACTATATTCATATTTTAGTATATATCTATATATATATATATATAAATTAGTGAATTTATAATATTGATGGGACCAAATATTTACATATGATTTTCACAAAAAGTTATTATTTTATTAATTTATCGATTTGTATCAATTCTTACACTGGTTTCAACTCGGGATTGAATGAATTTATTAATTTATAAAGTTTATTAATTTATTGAATATTAATTTATAGATGTTTTACCTAAGACCTGACGGTTTTATGGGCAACATACAAAAAAACAAAAAATCCAAGATTATTTTGAAAGGTTTTAAAATTTAGGGCCAATTATCGTTAAAATCAATAAAATTGGGGCCATTTTGTAAATAATTTTTGTTAAAGAATTTGAAAAAAAAAAAATGGGCCACACTAAATGTTTCATATTGCTTGGCTACCCCTGCATAAGAGTTAAGACAAGTACGCGGACTAACAAAGTTCATTTTCTTGTTCAAGTATGTACTTTACTGTTGTTTATTTTTCTGCAGCTTCACAATATCATAGTGCAATTCTATAGCTTTCTTGGTTATACATAACAATATTGATATTAACCATTCAACTTCTTCTACGTGAGGAAGATATCTGTTGAAAATCACACTTTCACTCTCAAACTACCTCTTCCAACATTCTTTTGAGGTCAGCACTCTCACTCTCTTGTCACTCTGTTTTGCTTTTGTTTTCTTTAGAGAGAAACAAGAACACGTTTAAGAGCATGATGTCTTGATAATAAAACTTGGGTGATTCTCTTACAAGATACAAACACACATACTTATTATAGTTTTACTTGAAACACTTACACACACAAGCATGCTCTTAAACGCATAATTAACTCTGATTTCTTGCAAGCTACTCTACTACATATTGGGACTCTAACAACAAGCATGCTCATAAACACAATTTATGTTTCTTTTTATTTCCTCACCTACTTTGCAGTTTCAAGATGCAGAATCTCTTAATTTTTTTATTATAGACATAATAACTTCTGTGAAAGATTGTAACTAAATGTATATGTTTTATTTTGGTTGCATTTGGTACTTGAGAAAGAGGAACTAGTGTCACCAGAATAACTCAAACTGCACGTAATTATCATAAACAATAAATATACAATTTACAAACATCATTTCAGAATCCATTTTGTTTAATGAGGTTGAACCTATCACCATATAAGCTATTTAGAACTCTTGTTGAATATGTTTGTGAATCCATTCTATTGTGTGTTTCTTTGTTTTGTAATAACTCTGGTCATGAGTTTTGAGTAGAGAGACATTAAAAAAAGAAGCACATTTACAAAATCCTAAAAGTTCATTACAACCATCGACCAAAAGGTTTGTTAGACAACTTATCTTAATCTTGTTATAGCTAATTCTCACACGAGAATCCAAAAGACTAAAAATCCATAAACGTAGATAGAAAGATAAACCCTAAGATAGATAACAAAAGAGGGCATTACATCCTTAGATTAACCCTATACAATCCCTAAGATAGCTTCTTCTTCTTCTTCTTCTTAGTTGGTTTGAGCAAGCACCGAAGTCACATCCTTCAAAACATCCATCTCCGCCAACAACAACTCACATTTCTTAGCGTCCACAACCTTCATCTTCTCTTGAATCTTCTTCTTAGTCTCCAGAGACACCTTGCTCCACTTCTTCTTCACAGAATACTCATCCAAACCGAGATTCGCGATAACCGGAACAAGAAAAGACTCCTCAAACCACTCCGAATCTGCTCCAAGAATCACTTGCTCATCTTCTATAACCAAAGGTTTCTCCACCTTCTTCTCCTTGCTATTAGCCTTACCCTTAACAAGAATAGATTCATCTTTCTTCACAGGAGATTCAACGTTCATACCATCAGATCCCCAAATCAAAACAGCCAAACCCAAACATTTCTTATCATGATTCGATTCACCACTTTTGTTCTTCCGGTTAACAAAATACTTATTCTTTAATCTTCTAATCTTGTCAAAGAACTGGACATGACTAACATCAAAGCTTATAGATTTCTTGGCGATATCAAAAAACGCATTCTTATGATCCCAAGGACTTGTACCTGTCTCAGCTTTGAAATCAATCACTGCCTGTAGAAGAGAGATCTCATCTTCTTCACTCCATACTCTCTGAGGATTCGCCTTTTTGTTATCGTCCTCTTTCTTAACTCTTTTGACATGCATGTCCCTTGAGGTGCTTCCTTCACCAGCTCGCTTCTTCCCTGACTTCACCGCCGGTGATTCAGCAGCACCTTCTTTCTTCTTCCGCCTGGTTAAGACGAATGACTGCTTCTCTGAGTCATCAGAAGAATCTGTCTTAGAATTCACAGCGGCGGAAGGAGATTTTAGGGTTTTAGAGGAAGGAACTGTGACAGGATCTTTGGGTTTGCTTTCTTCAGAAGAAGACTTAAAGATCTCTTCAGAAGAACTCTCAACTTCGCTTGAAGAAGCGGTTGCTGGACTTTCCAAAGGAGCCATTGGATTTTCTTCTTTCAGATTCTCGGGTATGAGTACCAAGTGGGAACTGAAGGGACAATTTTAGGGTTTGTGAGTTGCGAGACTTTTTATTTTTTTACACTGTAACATCTCTTATATTTAAGAAACAATTAAAGTAAATAAAGCTCAACAACAAAAACTAATTAAGCCCAACAAAATAAATAAACCATCATCCTTATATGTAACACTGTAACATGGGAAAAAAAAACAATTTTTTGCCCAAATGTATAAGAAATTTGTATAACAAAATTCATACTAGATTTTCTTGTTGTAATTCTTGGTATACAAAATGAAAGGTTTCTTTGTTGTAAAACAAAAATATATGTACTAAAAGTAATTTTACAAAGTCGCTTTATATTTTTACATTTAGAAAGATCATTTGATCAAGTGGGAAACCTTTATTGAAATTAACAAAGTGGAAAAGATTGTAAGTAGTGAAATTTAGTGTCATCTATAGACAAAAAAAATGTAAATTAGAATTTAGGAATATGAATTCGGTTAGGATTAGTCGATTAGGTTTATTGAGTAAACTCAATAAAAATTACTGTAGTAATACTTCAGTACTCGGTTCGGTTTATAGTTACCGAACTGAAACCAAACGATTATTCTAATTTAATTGAAGTTACCAATTTTTATCTTAAGTTTAATTAAAATTATTGAAAAATATGAACTCTCTCTTACAGTAAACCGACCTGAAATTGGTTTTTGGTTCCAATTTGACACCAATATTTTATCTTGAACCAAATCGAAATTTATGCTATTAAAATTGAACCGAGCCGAACTTTACTTTCGGTCTACTTCGGTTCAAGAAATTTCAATCCAATACATATGAATTCTGAAAGTCCTGAACCGAACCAGAGTGTTTAACCACAATAAAAGTCTCTTCAATGGTCTCTTCTTGAGTATATCAATGGTCTCTCATAGTTTCAACAACACCAATAAACTGTCATCTTCAAGTTGGAGTTTATTACACTCGTTCCTTCAAGAAACTGTACCGTCGACTTTCAGATTTAGCCATTTAGGACTTCTCAAGATTTTGAAAATGGCGCATCAACATTTCTTCAAGCCTCTTCTTCCTGGCTTCCACGCCTCCTTGGTACTCTCTTTCTCGCTCTTTCCCTTCTTCTATCTCTGTCTATGTCTCTCTGAGAAGCTAAAGATGAGTCTGGTTTTGTATTTGCATGTTGCTTCAGACAATTCCTGTAGCCTTCTTCTTGAAGTATATAGAAGGAAGATATGAGCAGAAGACGGCGAAGCTGAGATCAGACGCGTCAAAGAGAACTTGGGAAGTGAAGATAGATGGCCAGAGACTCACCGACGGTTGGAAAGAGTTTGCTGTCTCACATGATCTTCGAATCGGTGACATTGTTGTTTTCAGACAAGAGAGTGACTTGGCTTTCCATGTAACACTGTTGGGACCTAGTTGTTGTGGGATTCAATATGGTTCGTGTTCAGTCGAAAAGAACAACCTCGGTGACGGTGAGTTGTGTTCTGTCTCTGGCTCTTCAAGAAACGTGGTTTGCTTTTGGAATGTGGATCAGTGAGTAGAGATAACCAGTTTGACTATATAACACTTATTTTTCAGAGAAAAAGAAAGTGAAGGAGAATCCAAATGGAGAAGCAGAGTCTTCTTCACGAGATCCCTCTTGTTTTGTGGCTAATGTTGCGCCTTCGAGTCTACGTTATGACTTGATGGTATTTGACTCTTAAGAACCCGAAAAGAAACTCTCATTCTAGGGTCTGAACTCATGTTGTATTCTAATGAATTTTTCAGAGATTTCCAAGGGGTTTTGTGAGGGATAATGGTGTAGTCGGATCTGGAGAGATTGTTCTGATGAATGAAAAGGGCAGATCATGGAATTTTAACTTGAGACAAAAGCCATCAAACGGAACAGTTTATGTTAGAGGAGGGTGGGTGAGTTTTTGTGATGCCAATGGGCTTAAAGCTGGAGATAACTACACTTTCAAACTGATCAAAAGAGCAGGAACTCTTGTTCTACGTTTGTTACCCAATGAGCCAAAAGAGGAAGCTAATGAAGTGTCTCTTCCCGAAGAACCGGAAAGCGATGCAGAGCGCAACCTTGGTGAGTTCTGTTCTTTCTTTCTCTAACTCTGCCCATGATACTTGACATTCAAGAAACGTGCTCATATGGATTTTATTTCTTTCTTTTTTTCAGAAAAGATTCAAAGGAAGGAGAAAGTGAAGAAGAATGTAACAAGAGAGGCAGAGTCTTCTTCACAAGATCCCTCTTGTTTTGTGGCTAATGTCTCCCCTTCGAGTCTACGCTATGACACACTGGTATTCTACTCTTACTTTTGAATCCCAAAAGAAACTCTCATTCTAGTGTCTGAAACTTATGTTGTATTGTTCCAGTATCTTCCAAAGCGTTTTATGAGGGAAAATGGTGTAGACAAAAGATGTGGAGAGATGATTCTGATTAATGAAAAGGGAAAATCATGGACTTTAGATTTGAAAGTAAAGAAATCATCCGGAACTTCTCTCATCAAACGAGGATGGAGAAGTTTCTGTAGTGCCAATGGACTAAGAGCTGGAAGTATCATAACTCTCAAACTGATAAAGAAAAGAGCAACTCTTGTTCTACGTTTGATCCCCAACGAGCCAGAAGAAGCTAATGAAGTAGTCTCTCTTTCGACAGAGCAAGAAAGCGATGAAGAGAGTATCCACGACGAGAAAATCTCAAGAAGAAAGTCTTTACTATCCGAAAACCGATTTGTGACATTAACTCTAACACCTTATACAATCCAAAGTTCTCTACTGGTACGTTTCATCATTCCAAGCCATTGTCTTTTAACAGTCTATAGAATGAGAATCTTTTGTGTGAATCTATGTTTCAGCGTCTTCCGGTTCCTTTCACGAGGATGAATGGTATCAATGAAGAAACTAAAATGACTCTGTTGGATAAACATGGTGTGAAGTGGTTAACGACTCTGCGGTTCGAGGACGACAAAAGAAAAAGACTACGAATGGTAGGAGGATGGCAAGGATTCATCCAAGCTAACGATGTGAAGGCAAACGAATCCATCATGTTGGAACTGATTTGGGAAGAAGAAACAAGTTGCGTCCTTAAGTTCTGCTCCAAGGTGAAGCTAGAAATCAAATGAAACTCTATATTGAAATGAATCAATGTTTGACTCTTTTATTTGGTAAGATATAACTCTTAAGGTTTCATTGTCTTAGAGAGTAAGAACAAAAACCATTTTTCTTTTAATCTTCTACATTGTTAATATCTTGGATAATATTACAAGACACACACACACTCTTACTTATACTACTTCACTACACTCTTAGGCACACACACAAGCATGCCTTAAAGCACATTATTAACCCTAGACTCTAGACTCTTGCACAAGCCACTCTACTACATTGGCTCTTGTGGATACTTGAGTAAAAAGTGGAATATCTTACAAACACTTGCCCAAGTAGAAGAAAGACAGGATCCAAAGATAAATACACTGAACAGACTAGAGCTTATGACTTACTAAGAACCTAAACAACACCAAATGCTACAAGGGCATATTGGTTTCATCTAACTATCATTAGCTGCCTCTGCAAGCTTGGCGGAAAATCTAAGCTTCTTGATATTGAATCTTGTTTCCTCAACACATAACGCTTTCCATTCATCACTCAACTCTCTTCTTTTACCATTTCCAAGGTTCATCAGCTTCTCAAGCTGCAACTTCTTTTGATAACCACTTAAACCTTGCGACATCACCGCCTCAAATGCATCCTGCACCGCGCATAACTCATCATCATCATCATTGTCCTCATCATGTCTCTCTTTTCCACTACTAGTCCCATTCTCTGTTGTTTTGGCTGCCCCATTCTCATTTAAAAGTTCAGTATTAGCCACTTCCTCCTCGTGCTCCTTCAACATCTCCTCCCCGCTCTCGTTAGTCCGGTTTTCCGCTGCACCATTTCCGTTTACCTCGTGCTCCTTATCCATACCATCATCATCACCTTGTCCCCAAATCATCGAAGAAAACCCAAAGGCTTCAGAATCACTAGACCTAGTAAATTTGGGATCATTCCCTTGATTGATTTTCTCCGAGTGAACATGAAACCTCCTTTTCAACTTCCTGATTTTACTCAAAACCTGATCCTTGGAGAATCTCTCAACGATAGAACTTCCGAGGAAACTACAAAACGCATCCCAATCAATTTTGGGATTGAATCCTGTCTTAGCTCTGTAATCAACTAACCCCTGAGCAATTTCGAAAATCTGGTTTTAGAAAATCACAATGCAAAACCAAATCAAACTATAAATGGAGAAGATCAATACAATACCTTTAAGATAGAGAGCTCATCTTCCTCGTTCCAGATCCGGACGATCAACGGCGGATCCAATTTCTTCTTCTTCTTCTTCATCTTCATCTTCTTCTTCATAGTCTCTTCTTCTGCGACGGAAGCAGCACGCTTTGAGGAAGGAATATTCCGTGGAGATCTTCGATGGGAGAGGGTACCGTTGGAGTTATCAGCACCAACACAGGAAGAGAAATCGATCTGCTTCGGAGTCACCATGCTTATTGCTTGCTTTAGACTTGCTGATTCTAGGGCGCATGCAGAGCAGTGATTCCCAATCTTCACGACCTTTAAAAAGTGAAACCCGAGAGAAAAAGAAAAGCAAAATAGGATGAGTAACACTTGGCCATACTTTTCTCAACATTCATAACAAAACAAACACTTTCATCTTTTTTTCTACTGTTTAATATTCATCAATAGTACAATTTTGCTCTTGCAAAAATCTATCATTTTAGTCACTTAATAGTATAAAATATTTTATCTACCTTTTTTATATAATAAATTAAAATTTAGTTTTTTCTACATTTTAAGATTCATTGCTGATATATTTTAAGTAAATAATTATATTATATATTATCCATTTCTGATTGAATATTTTTTTATTATTAAATAGATATTAAAAGGTATTTGAACAAAACATATTACACGATAAATTAATAAATTTTGTCGGTCTCAAATCGGGGTAATGTAAAAATTAACCAAAATCGATAAGATAATAAGATAATATTTTTTTTGAAATCCCTATGTAAAAATATGGTACCAGTAATATCATAAAATTAATAATCATAAATCTTTAGCATACATTCAAAGACTAATTTTATATGAAACTTTTGTTCAAGTCATAATTGCAACTCTTTCTAGAGTATAGTTGGTGTGATCTCTTTTGTATTCACATAACTCTTTGCGTATTTGATCCGTCATATTTGGTTTTGTAACTTTTTTTATATGAAAAATCATTGTTAAGATTTGTGTAATAAAAAATTGGATTAAGTCTCACGTTAACGTCGTATACATGCACAATATCTTACAGAGAAAAAATAAAAAAAGTAATAAAAAAAAATCTAACAGAATATACAAACAATAAAACATAAAGAAAAACTAAATTAAAATTTTTCTTTTTAAAAAATTAATATTGTATTTTACGTATAAATTTTTATAAATTAATAAATGTACTACTATCATAGTAACACCTACAAACTGATATGCATATATACACAAATGAGAGTTAACACTATATATATATCGATTGTACCTTGTGTAGTGGAACACTTTATTGTTGTAAATACATAATCCTCAACTATTAGTGTCTATGTATGTCAAACAAATGAAACAATGAAAGCAATCCAAATTAAATGAACAGATTACAATGTAAAATGCCTTCATCCATCTCCGCCATTAGCATGATAGGAACTTGTACTCGATTTCGAGATCCAAGGAATATTACAAAAGGAACGTAACCGTGCTTCTTTATGATCTTCACCACCTCAAGAAGGACCTCTTGTTATATTGTATAGCTCCTCTTTTCCCTGAGACAAATGACCACAATTCTAATGTAAAAAGATCACATCAAGCGACACAATACTCCATCGGTCAAAGATCATTCTTTTAGCCAAAACTTCATTGATTAAGGCTTTGAATGGGAGGGAAGCAGAAAAAATACATGTTTACCTTTGCATATAGTGCTCCTATTATCAAGACATTATTTCTGTATTTTCCTTTTTGTTTTAATATTTAGAGTTAAGATTTCTGTTATTTAAAAACAGTTGATCTATGCATGCAGTCCTTCTCTTACCAAGACATCATTCATGTATTTTTATTTTTGTTTTAACATAACATTTTTGTTATTTAAAATCAGTTGACATGTGCATGTAGTGCTTATGTTACCAATACATCATTTATGTATTTTTATTTCATATTTTATTATTTAAAATCAGTGTATCTTTCTATGTATTCCTCCTATTACCAAGACACTATTCATGTATTATCATTTTTATTTTAATATTTATTTTAAGATTTTGTTATTTAAAATCAGTTGACATGTTTATGTAGTGTTCCTGTTACCAAGACACCATTTATGTATTTTATTTTTTATTTAATATTTATAACTAAGATTTATGTTATTTAAACAACAGTTGACTTGTGCATGAAGTACTCCTATTACCAAAATATTATTCATGTATTTTCATTTTTTATTTAATATCTATATTTAAAAATTTTGTTATTTTAAAATTAGTTGATATATGTGCATATAGTGCTCCTGTTACCAAAATATAATTTTTGTATTTTTTTTTGTTTTAAGAGATTAAAGATTTTTGTTATTTAAAATCAGTTGACTTGCCTATGTAGTGCTCTTGATACCAAGTCACCATTCATGTATTTTATTTTTTATTTTAATATTTATAATTAAGATTTATGTTTTTAAAACAATAGTTGACTCGTGCATGTAGTCCTCTTATTACCAAAACAACATTCATGTATTTTCATTTAATATATAATTAAGATTTATGTTAGTTAAACAATAGTTGACTCATGCATGTAGTCCTCTTATTACCAAAACATCATTCATGTATTTTTATTTTTTATTTAATATCTATATTTAAAATTTTTGTTATTTAAAATCAGTTGATATATGTGCATATAGTGGTCCATTTACCAAAATATCATTTTTGTATTTTTTTGTTTTAAGATTTATATTTAAAATTTTTGTTATTTAAAATCAGTTGACTTGCCTATGTAGTGCTCCTGATACCAAGACACCATTCATGTATTTATTTTTTATTTTAATATTTATAATTAAGATTTATGTTATTTAAACAATAGTTGACTCGTGCATGTAGTCCTCTTATTACCAAAACAACATTCATGTATTTTCATTTAATATCTATATTTAAGATTTATGTTATTTAAACAACAGTTGACTCGTGCATGTAGTCCTCCTATTACCAAAACATCATTTATGTATTTTCATTTTTCATTTAATATCTATAGTTAAGATTTATGTTAATTAAACAACAGTTGACTCATGCATGTAATCCTCCTATTACCAAAACATCATTCATTTATTTTTATTTTTTATTTAATATCTATATTTAAAATTTTGGTTATTTAAAATCAGTTGATATATGTGCATATAATGCTCATGTTATCAAAATATCATTTTTGTATTTTTTTTTTGTTTTAAGATTTATATTTAAGATTTTTGTTATTTAAAATCAGTTGAGTTGTCTCTGTAGTGCTCCTAATACCAAGACACCATTCATGTATTTATTTTTTCTTTTAATATTTATAATTAAGATTTATGTTAAAGAACGGTTGACTCGTGCATGTAGTCTTCTACTTGACATTCACACCTGAAACATTCAAACTCTAAATACTTATAGAAGAGGACCATAACCATTTTGTTGATACAACATTGCATCAATTTAATCTCCATCCTTCAGCTCCAATTGACAAAACACATTGAAAAAAACACCATCGATGAATATGGCTTATCTTAATATATTATAAAAATCTTTAAGCTTGAATGATAATACATATACCTCATCAGGTGTATGATATTCTCGAATTCAAAATAGAAAGCGAAATGTGTTCCACTCTACACCTCTCATTTTGGTGTAAAGTCCCATCAATTTAAGAAGCTTCGCCTTTCTTCTCACCTTTATATTAAGTCATGCATGCTAATGTAGATGAAGCTTGTGGACGCTAAGAAATGTGAGTTGTTGTTGGAGAAGATGGATGTTTTGAAGGAGGTGACTTCGGTGCTTGCTCAAACCAACTAAGAAGAAGAAGAGGAAGCTATTGGATTGTATTATAGGTTTATCGGTTTTTAATCTCGGGTTTAAATGGAGATGTAATGCCTTCTTTTGTTATCTAACTTAGGATTCGTCTCTCTGTCTACGTTAATGAACTTTTAGGACTTTGGATTCTCGTGTGAGAATTAGCTAAGTTGTCTTTGGTCGATGGTTGTAATGAATTAGCTAAGTTGTTTAACAAGCCTTTTGGTCGATGACTGTAATGAACTTTTAGGACTTTGTAAATGTGCTTCCTTTTTGAATGTCTCTCTACTCAAAACTCATAACCAGAGTTATTACAAAACGAAGAAACACACAATAGAATGGATTCGCAAACATATTCAGCAATGACAAGAGTTCTAAATAGCTTATATGGTGATAGGTTCAACCTCATTAACAAAACGGGTTATGATCAAATACTCGAAGCCTTTTCCCTGCGGAGGCTGCACATTGTAACAGTTTCTGTTGCCTTGAGGGAAGCTCCTAAAGTTTTGAAACTGTTTCTCAAGAGAACTTAGTTTGAAACAATGCCTTTTCCAAACCAGTTTCAATGGTGTTGGAAAGAAAAATTTGTATGTACTCAACAAGAAATGATCCATTTCATTGATACGTTTTCATCGGTTGCAGAGATGGTACGAGTGAAGATACTTCCCGGCCTTCTTCCAAATCTTCCTTATGACTTACCCACTCACTCACATCACGTCCAATAAAGAGTTTCAAGTTTTGTATTAATAAAAAGGGAATAAACTAAACAGCAAAAGTTGAGCTGAACTAATTGATCATGCACTGCAAACCACATCAAACGAGCCATTTTCTGCTTAACATATTGAATTGATCTTTTCCTGTACATAGGAATTGTTAGAACCCTATAAATACCTACCTGTTAAACAGAAACTAGAAGGAAAGAAATAAAAGCAAGGCCAATATGAAACATTTTTCTCTTGAAACCTAACAAGTCATCACGATTTTCTGTAATTTCCCAAAAACACAGATTTCTGGATCCATCTAGCTAAGTAGCTTCCGGATCAGTATTCCTTGTCTCTACAAAATGATCACTCACAATGTAGAATTGTCCCAGGTGGTACCTAACGACACACCGTGCTTCTTTATGATCTTCACCGCCTCAAGAAGGACCTCTTGTTGTGTATTGTATAGCTCTTCTTTTCCCTGAGACAAATGACCACCATTCTAATGTAAAAAGATCACATCAAGCTACTAAACTTTGTCTACATTTGACGACAAAGATCCCTAGCAGTAGTAGTGGTAGTTGTATCATTCAAAAAATGAGAAGACTGTTACAGAGACTAAAGAGAGAGTGTACCATGCGTATCAGATTGCACCCAATGGTAAGTTCAGCGAAAGATTTTTCCACTCGCGATAAGTAACAGTGTGGAGCTTCTTTTCCTAAGAAAACTTTTGTGTTGGACCTCAACATTTCCTTGATTTCATTTGATATTTGAGGAATCATATCCAAGTCATCGATCTGCAGTGGGATCTTGGATGCTATTGCTCGCCACTGAGCACGTGACTTATTCACAATCACCTATATATGTTATTATACTTCAGGGTCAGATTCAAACAAATGAGATAATTAAATCATTGCGAGTGTTAACTCAGTGTGGCATTATGAAAGCTAGAGCATTAGCTTCTGCAATATGAAGATGAATAGTGAGAAACAGATAAACTAACCTGACTCGAAAACAGTGAATTGGGTACCAAAACCGGAAATTTTTCTGCATTCAACAAAGATGTTGTCGTAAGTCCCATTTCAATAACTTGACCTTCTACGGATCCAGCCTGCAAAGTGGGGACAAGGAAGACACTATATCTTGAGAAAAATATGAGTGAGAACTGCCAATATATTTGCTTGCTCTATGAAACTAAATAAAAGAAGAGAGCAGAAAAGAAAAAAAGGTTCAACTAACTTTGATAGTATCACCCATAGAGAAAGGCCGCGAGAATTGCATTGACAGACCACTCAGCACATTACCAAGGATATCTCTGGCAGCAAATGCGGTGGCTACCCCTGAAAACGCAAATCAAAATTGGTATGTTATGAGCAAATACTATAGAATCAGTAGGATATCTAAAAATGTTAGCAACCCCTGAAAAAGATAAGACTATATGCTTGTGATGGCCTCTAGAGGCCTTTATTTTCTGTTGAATCCTAGCAATTAGCATTATAGGCTGAGCAAAACGACTAATATGAAATGGAGAACATTAGACAGACCTCCAACTCCACCAACTGTCAAGATAGATTGAACAGCTACACCACATGCTTCAGCAGAAGCCATCAAACCGATAGCGAAAAGACCAACAGATGATACTTTGTCTAAAGTC
>Ga0041059_1002695_pt1 | contig 12982 bp, 10 predicted proteins | sample AraColnosormetaG_FD_56232 | JGI IMG/M metagenome (GOLD analysis project Ga0041059, IMG submission 56232) | Arabidopsis roots microbial communities from North Carolina, USA - Col MF nosort | ecosystem: Host-associated > Plants > Roots > Unclassified | place: USA: North Carolina | collected... | reverse complement strand
ATATCAGGAGGTTCTGGGCTGAAGCGCGTAATTCCCCCAGGCCCGAAACTACAGCATGTAATATTTAGTTTCGTCTCAAACGTCACTCGAACCGACCTCTAAGCTTCGCGTAGAGTTTTTACCAATTGAGCTAATGACACTTGGTTATTCTCTAAATAATTGAATATTAAAGAACTGAGTTTTAAAAGCAAACGCTGTCTTATTACATGAAAATGGGGAATACAAGCCATAAAGCATTAAGAAATAATACGTAGTAGAGTACTGGCTCGAGACTGTTTCATTGGATGTCATATACTCATATATATACGAAGATGCTCAATCTGTAATCGGTAAAACATTGACCCCAATTTGATGAAGCATCTTACCGATTTTTCCATGGAACCCGACGATCTTGTGACATTCCTTCTCGAGTATGAAGCTTGGCGTTGTCTCGTGTCCAAAGAGTTGAGAGGTTCGCAAATTAGTCTTGAACCTAAGCATGCGTATAACTTCAGACTCACTTCCATCTACTACATCATAACTACCCTCGACAGATATCAAGTATTCACCCGGATGCTCCAACTCAAACTACATAGACAGAAAATTCCAAGTAATGATTAGTTGATCAAGAACAGAATATTTTTTTTTTTGGTTCAAAACGTTTTAGGTTTACAGTCCTAGGATTTAAACCTTTTCTATTAATCCCATGCCAAAAAAGAAGTAAAACCATGGAAGCATAATTTTTCAAACCATGGAATCATAATTTTTCAGTCCATCCATTTCAAGAAAAGCATAGAAGCTAATGGAAATTAGACGAATTGATGATGAAGATTTTGCTGTTATGTGCTCATAAGAAAAAGTAAATAAGTACCTCGTCAACTCTTAGTAATGTGTTGCTACCATGATCATCTCCGACCACGATCTGACTGTCCTTATCGTAAAGAAACTTGACGAATGCGATACCCATCTTGTTGTGTCCTATGTATATATTTCTAATGCCGTCAAAACCACCATCATCCCAAGAGGCTCCACCATCACCACCTTTTGCTTCTACTTTCTCTGTGTTGGAAGGAGGCGGCAGCGGACGAAAATATGCTCCAAGGTCAAAAATACTACTAAAACACCGTCCATAGAACCCAACAACACCACAACCTTTGCTTTCAAGCAAGAATTTACTATCACTTGGACTTCCAAACGTCGAAGAAGTTCTACCTTTTGATGTTTTGAAAGTCAATGATGCAACCTGCATAAAGGATTCAGTGCGCATAGTCCCCTCCACAGATGTGATAAATTCATTAGGATAGTCCACCACAAACTGCAATACACAAAAAGAAGCTTCGTATAATCTATTCAAACAACACACACTTATACAAGTTGACGTAAATATTTACCTCTCCTTGTTGTACCCATGAATAAAACATCCCATGCTCACGCTTTTCCACTTTGCCTTTGTTGTCATAGTCAAACTCGACATAACATATCTCCAAGCTATCATAGCGAACATATACTTTTCTTACGCCTTCAAAACTTCCATCATCCCAAATATGATTAACTAAATCAGAACCTGTAGTGTGTTCTAATGAAATCAAAGGAGAGGTTGTGAAATATGCTCCGAGAGAGTTTAGATTCTTGTCAGCATATCCATGAAACCCAATGATCTTCTTTCCATTGGCTGCTAGTGAAAACTTCCTACCCTTTTTGTCTCCTATCAGTTCCGAAGTCTTTATATTAGTTTTGAATTGAATTCCTTGAATAACCCCCGAATCGCCTTCATCATAATAACCCTCCACGGATATCAAATATTCTTTGTCGAGATGGTTAATCTCAAACTACAAAAAAGGGTAATGAAAAAAATACATTAATTAGCAGCTAATAAGGGCTTGAGTGATTTAAACACAGTATACTTACCGGTTCTGTGGATTCGCTACCCTTGACACCATGGGGTGACCCATATTTATGTTGTCCATCCTTGACATAATCGAACTTGATGTATTGTATACCATCACAACCACCTTGTACATATATTTTTGTAAAACCTTCATGTTCAGCTCCATCGTTCCACTCTGTGCCTCCTTTTCCTCCTTTTGCTTCCATCTTAGTTGGAGAAATCCAAGTGAAGTATGCTCCAAGAGAGTTTAGGTTTGCCATGGAATATCCGTGAAACCCGATGATCTTCTTTCCATCCTCAGCTAGTGAAAACGTAGTAGGATTACCAAATATAGCTTTTTCAAATCCTATGATTTCAGAAATCCTCAAGTTGGTTTTGAATTGAACTCCTTGAATCAAATCCGACCCGGGCTTGCAATAACCCTCAACAGATACAAGTTGTTCATCTTTTTTATGGTCAATCTCAAACTGCATATAATTTGGTACAAAAAAAAAATTCAGATCATAGTCAATAGTATCCACATTAAAACTAAACTAAAGAACTTTAGTTAGTATCTTTCAACTAAAGATACCGTTTGGAGGAGGCCTTGAAAAGTGGGACCATGGAACGATCCATATTTTGGTTGTCCACTCTTGATATAGTCGAATCGGATGTTCCTTATGCATTCTTTACCAAAGCTTACATATATTTTTGTTACGTCATCATGCTCGGATCCATCGTCCCACTTATAATCGCTTGAAGAATCTATTTTACCTTGTGCTTCCAATCTCTCGAACATATTTGAATCTTGAGACATCGAGGATCTAGCATAGTGTTTTTGTTAGTCAATTCTTCATCAATAAATCTTACATAAATCGAAGCATATTAAAAAAGAGAGAAAGATCTAACCGTTGATGGTGGAGGAGAGGAGAGATCAGAGTGCTGTTATGTTGTAGAGGTGGTATAAAATTAAAAGCTCATGGACGAAGGGTTTCTTTCTTATTTATTGTACAAGTTTTGAGTCTTTCATTAACGAAAAAAGTTTCGGTCCTTTTATAAATGTAACATATAACTAGTAGTTCGCTAGTCACTTATACTATTATACTATTAGTCTATTACACTAGTAGTTCGCTAGTCACTTAGAAACTTGTCTTTTTGTCAAATTATGTATTGATTGATATTTAATCCACTACACATATGTTTAATCCATTGATATGAATCTATTCACGTGTTGCTTTCAACATATATACAACTTTTGAATCTTTCATTAACGAAAAAAGTTTCGGTCTTTTATAAATGTAAAATATAACTAGTAGTCAATATATTCGATTAGTCTTTACACAAGCCATCTTAGAACATGTCTTTTTGTCAAACTATGTATTGATTGATATTTAATCTCTACTGCACATAAGTTTAATCCATTGATATAAATCTATTCAGGTGTTGCTTTCAAAATATACCTATACAAGTTTTGAAACTTTAATTCACGGAAATTGTTTGGTCTTTTATAAATGTAAAATATAACTATTAGTTCGCTATTAATTTATACTATTATCAGTATTCAAGAGGGCCTCGGCGCTATGTTGACGTCGACCTTCCGCCTAACGCCTAAAATTTTTAGTCGATGCCTAGATGATTTAGGCGGTTTAGGAGATTTTAAAATAAAACAATATATATTTATATATTATTATATTAGATATTGAAAATACATTATAATTTTTTTAAACCTGTCAAAATTTTGAAAATGAATTGAAATATATCATTTTAAAATAAAGTATAGAAACTGTGGGTGTCTTTAGAAACAATTTTTAAATATGTTTTTTATTATTTTATACTGCAAATATGTATTTTAAAAAAACTTTAAAAACATTCAGAAACATTTATTTATGAGTCAATCTTATATATATTACTTCGTCAGGAATTTTATATTTAAGTCAATTTCTATGATTTGAATATAATATTGTCCTGTGAAAACGCACTTGCATTGTAATATATGGTCGATACATTGCATCTAACCCTTCTTTTTAACATTTGTATTTAATTATTTAGCGTAGTTCACAAATTTCGCTTACAAAATCTAATTATCATTTGGACGTTAATTTATAAATAGAGTAGTTTTTACTATTGCATGTCATAGAAAAAAGAATGAGAGGACATGAGAAATTATATAAAATTAGGTTTTCTCTCTATTCCTTCATACTAAACGATTAAACTCTGTTTCTTTTTCCTAAAATATTTTTAGTTTTAAGGTTTTAAAAATTCTCCATAAATTCTTGGACTAGGATTCTCACTTCAGTTCAAGTTCTTGTAAAATGTTTAAGTTGCTACAAACATTCCTTCAGCTTCGAATCGGCAATTATTTCATATGCCGTCTGATTGTAGCATCAATCACATGCTACAGAATTCAAACTCAACAGTAATGAGTTTAATTTTGCATGCTCTTTATTTATTTTCTGGGATCCTTCTCATACTTTTTCATTAGTAGCAACTGAGTGAAACAACATCTCAAATCCAAGGCAAAACCACCGTGTCTACTGAGAGTTTGTCGGCTCCAGAAACTAAATTGAACTTATGTATGGTGTCGTCACTAAACTAGCTCATGGCAAGCAGCCTAAACTCAGTAGAACATGAGATTTTATTCATTACACTTCTCATAAACAATACGGAGTCTAGAAGGAAGAAGAGTATTTGCTCTGCAATTCCTTGATGCCTTGGGAATCAAGAAAGGCAGATTCACCCTTGAGAAAATCAGAGTACCAATAAGCAGAGAGTTTGGGAGATCTCTTGCGATGAGGATCGCTGAAATTGACAGTGTACAACCCAAAACCAACCTCATATCCCCCTAGAAGCTCGTATAAATCCATAAATGACCATACGAAGTAGCCTCTCGTGTCTGATCCATTCCTATACGTTGTAATGTATTTTTTCTTGATTACAATGATAAAAAAAAGTGAAGAGAAGAAGCAATAAGGAACTTTACTTACCTTATGGATTTGAGCACACCACCAATGTAGGCATGCAAGTATTCCACCCTTGGTATATCCTTCTGTTTCAGCTGCGAATCTTGCTTCATCGGTGTACCTATTTGTTGCCATTGGAAAGTGAATTTAGCTGAGGATAAAAAAAGAGAGAGATAGAGAGCGAGCGAGCGAGAGACCACTCTCAAGAATGTAGACAGGAGGATTTCCATAGCTCTGCTTTATATACTCCAGCACAACTTCCATAGCCCATGGAGTATTAGCATACTTGTTTAAACAAAAACAAAACAACTTAGTAACACTATTCTCTATCAAGACTAAAGAAATCTTAGCCTCAAAACTCCTACCTGAAAATCTAAACTTTTTCCAAAATCTGTCTCTCCCAAGAAAGAAAGAAGAAGAGATGATTAGCAAAAACAAGATATCATAAAAGAGAAAAAATCTTGTTTTGTTATTTAAAAGATTGAGTTTGATTCATACAATGAAAAGATACACCCATGTATGAGTAGAAATCCGGGTTTCCGGACAGAGAAGGTTTGGATTTGATGTTAGTGACAGAAGCCGCATGATAGTGTATGACTCCTACAAAGTCACATGAGCCTTTAACTTGTTCTGATTCTTTCTCAGAGAAAACTGGCAGTCTTGATCCAATGGTTCTTTTCATTGTATCAGGATAGTCTCCAAATAAAAGAGGTCTAAGGAACCTGAGTTTTAAAGAGTAAATCTTTTTTATTGAGATATGTTGAACAATATTTTGGAACAGTTTGTGCCTGACTCACCAGCCGACGTAGAAATCTTGGGCTCTTTGGGTTGCAGTGGCATCATCCTTGGAGCTTGTAGTAGGAATAAGCCCTAATATGAATAAGCTAAATCCTATGGAACCTCCCTGCTTATCCTGCATATTATATATACTTTATAGTGTGTTTCTTCTCACACATTCAAGAGAGGGTTATGTAATATATACCTTGTATTTTTGTTTGTATCGTCTTGAAACAGAGGCGTGCGCAAGCAACAAATTATGGCCTACAATATATGGTTCAATGGAAGAGTTCCCTGAAGAACAGTTTTTGCTCGGTTTGGAACAACGACCAGGCGGTGTATCCCCATCGTTGTAACCTCCTATAGAGAATATATTAGCCTCGTTGATCGTGGTCCATAGTTTGACATGGTTCCCAAACTCTCTGAAGCAAACATCTGCATAAGTAGTAAAGTCTTTGCTGCAATGGCAAATAACATCAACTTTTGTTATTTTATCTTAAACTACAAAATCTGTAAGAGAAAATAAGTAACGCCTACATCATTCTGTGGTTGAGCCATCCTCCATATTCATCCTCCAGAGACTGAGGATGATCATAGTGGTAGAGTGTAACATGTGGTTCAATTCCTGTAGTAAGTCTACTTAAACTCTAGTTAATACGAACTAAACCTAACTCTTGAGTCCTACCGTGGATATGAAGATAGGTCTTACCGTGGCTTACTAACTCTTGGATGAGGTTCTTGTAGAACTGTAGACCCTTTTGGTTAACAGGCCCTCTTCCATCTAATCAGATAATAAATTACGAACTGATCATAAATTTGATCCCTTCACTGAGCTATAACATGTTTAAGAAAACTTACTAGGTATTAGCCTAGACCAAGAGATGGAGAATCTGAAAGCATCTAAGTTAGTGTCCACCATCAACTTCACATCATCCTGTATAAATTCATAATGAAACTCAGGCTTGATGAATAAAACCTCATGATGTAGTCAGAGAAACAGAGAAGCTAAAGAACCTTGTACTTGTGATACCCATCACATGCTATATCTCCGTTACCTTGGTCACCTGCAATGTTAGAAACAAGAATCAAAGCACAAGAGTGACAAACTCTAATACTAATAATAGTTTGTGTTAAAATGAAAAGCTTACGAGAGTGACAAAGAGTGTCCCACAGGCTAGGTTTCCTTCCGTCTTCTGCAGCAGCTCCTTCCCACTAGTAGAGACCAAACATTTGGTTCAGTTTTGTTCAAAAGTTAAGAAAAAAGAAGCTCATAAATTGGTTCCAAACCTGATAAGCAGAAGTGCCGGCTCCAAAGACGAATCCCTCAGGGTAGTCAGATCTGCTGAAAACGTCGCTGCATTTCCCGGAGAAAGCAAAAGCAAGAAAAATGGCAAACAGAGCCAAAATCTGTTCCATTTCTCACACACACACACACTCTTTTCTTCGTTCCATGTTAGAATAAGTAAGTCCAGTAGCCATTTGCGTACCCGCTAGATATAGTTGTGACGTAGACATTAATGATGATGCAATTTAGATAAGAAACATATTGGGAAGTGTGTTGAAATGAATTATGGTCTTTATTTACTATGATAAGAAACAGATTACGCTGGATCGGAGCCCAGGTCTGACCAACCCAAATAACGAAAGAAACTAGGGGACCGGAAAACCATGCGGCTATGCAGCCCCAGCCCCACATATATGAGGGCTTTTGGGCCAAAAAAATATTTTTGGACTTTTTGTTACATTTCAATTTTTTTTGGGTATTCCTAAATTTTTGTTAATAGTATGGACTATGATATAATAACTTTTGAGGTATTAAAGTAAAAATATTTGGTCCTCTTATAAAGAAAAAAATATTTTATTTCATAAAACTTAATAATTATTACAAAGCATAAAATATTAAACATACATTATCTTAAAATTTTAAAATAGATGTGAAAAAAACGGAATAACGATAAGTTTTTCTGTTGATTGTTGCAAATTTCAATATACGAATACTTATAACGATGTTTTGAATTGAAATTTTCTACGAATACTTATAACGATATATATAGTAAAAGAGAAATTTCTTAACTTATAATTAAACACCATTAAGTAATGTATGGAGGATTAACAAAATTGGATATAAAACAAGAATGTATAATGTTCATTTTGACGCCATTTCTTCTTCTTCATATTTTACAATTTACACTAAACATTTTCCCAAATTCAGCTCATAATCAAGTGCGCCTCATATTTTCGCCAAATTCATCTAATTGAAAACCCAAATTTCAATATACTCATGTCTTGTGAAGCAAACAAATCTCTTATTTCGCATTTCTTTGGGCTTCGCAACATTATTGGGCTTTGTTTGGGGCCCATTTAGAATGAAGAAGTACTTTAGTTAAAAACTCAGATAAACCTAGCCGTCGTCACCGTCACCGTCTCCGTCGAAATCCCCATTACTTACGACACCGCGAGCTCTCAATCTTCTTCTTACACTCTATTGCTTGTGTTTCCTCTTCACTACAACAGTTTCGTGTACCAAAGGCAGTTCTTTCTTTTGTCCCAAGGTAAGCTTTGTGATTCCTTGAGACTGTGTTGATGAAGCACAGACTCAGAGACTTTTGGTTTATGATTCTCTTTATCTTTGTGACATGAAGCAGAGCTAAAGAAAACATGGGAATACCAGATGCAGCTCAAGACTTGTCGACAGAGATGGAAGTTGATGCTTTTAGAAGAATCTTCCCTCTTCGTTTCTTTGAGCGTCATCTCTCTGAATCTCTTCGTCCTGATGGAAGACAACTTGGAAAAGCTAGAGACACCATTGTTAATCTTGGTATAAACAATGAAGATTGATTCTTTTTAGTTTTTATCAAATTAAAAATGTCAACTTTATAGTGGTTTCTTGTGTTTGTTGTAGGACTTGTTTCAACTGCTGATGGGTCTGCTCTTGCTAAGATTGGTTCCACTGTAAGAACCCGCCTTAGTCGTTTCGATAGTATTCACATGATCAGCAATGTTTTGCTTACATAGTTGTTTCGTGTTTATAGACTATGCTTGCTGCTATTAGAATGGAAGTTATGACTCCTTCTACGGACTCTCCAGACGAAGGATGCATAGGTTGTTATCTCGTTGTCTTGTTCTCTATGTGGTTTGTTGTTCTTCTTTGGTGATTCATTTTGTGATTCCTTTTTGGTAGCTATTGAGTTCCATATGCCTCCAATTTGTTCTCCGACTGTTCGTCCTGGAAGACCAGCCGAAGCTGCTCCCGTTATTTCAAAGCGTTTGTCTGATACTATTTTAAGGTGTGTTTTGGTTTGATCTTTCTCTTTATATTTTCTCTGTCTCATTGAGCATCAAATACAATGTTCCTTCTAAAAGTGTTTCTTTTTTGTTCTAGTTCTGGTATGATTGATCTTAAAGAACTGTGTCTAGTTAGTGGAAAAGCTGCTTGGATGGGTTATCTGGTGAGTACTCGTTGGTCTTATATCGGTGCTTGTCCGTCAGTTGATTCACATCTATTCTTCTAGGGATCTTTCTCTTTGATATTTAACTGAGTTCTCTAGCATATATATGAACATTGTTGCTCTCTGAAATTTCTCATAGGACATATATTGCCTGGATGCTGATGGTGCTCTCTTTGATGCTGCTCTGCTTGCTGCTGTCGCAGCCTTCTCCAATCGTAAGTTCTTCTCTGTTCTCATCCTTTAGTTGGTTTCACAGCTCCTTTAGAGAACCTTTGAATAAAGCTGATTCTCAAGTTTATCAAATCCATTTCGAATATGAGTAAAAAGAGCAAGCCTTAGAGAACACTTAAATCTTGCTGAGTGAGTCATACCTGAGTAATATTCTTCCCTGCACAATAGCGGTTTGTTCAGAAGTTGTGTGATTGGTGTTCCGAGACAGAAGAATTTTTCCTCTGATGCATAAAATATCTTTTATATTGCAGTGCAAATTCCAATTGTTGCTCTGAATGACAATGGAAGAATAGTTGCCGTCACTGGAGAAAAAGATCAAGACAATGCTTTGATCACCGAGAAAGAAGCAGTGAACAAGGAGAAGAGAAAACTTACGCTTAAGAACATTCCTTTCTCTTTAACTTGCATACTTCACAAGAACTACATCTTAGCAGATCCAACAACCGAAGAAGAATCGATCATGGACACTCTTGTGACTGTTGTTTTGGATTCCTCGGATCAAATGGTTTCTTTCTACAAATCAGGAGGAGCTGCTCTCGCCTATTCATCAGCCATCAAGGTGAGAGTTTTAGCTTTCTCTTAGGTTAATCCACCACTTGATTTACACCGTTTTTTGTTTCTTATAAAGTTGCTATGCGCAGAGCTGTGTCGAGTTAGCAAGGAAGAGAGCAAAGGAGCTTAAGCAGATATTGGGAGAGATGGATATCGACTAATTTATCAGATGGAACGATTCCATAACATTGTTGAAATTTTGTGTTACATATTTTAATCAGATCACCAAGTTACCCATTTAGAGGCAAAGGAAGAAGCTCTTCACCATTTTTGTTCGATTGTGTTACGGTTTTGTTTGTCATATAACGACTTTAATTTAGTGCTAGTGTAAGTGTGAGATTATATTATCTCCATTTCAAACGAACCGAAATGTGCGTAAGCTGATTAATTTTACAAATGTTCAAATCAAAAGCAATTAACAAGTTTGTTTGTTGACCACCATCGCAAGTTTGTTTTTGATTAGGCTTTTCTGAATTTTTTTATGTTATAATGTAAGGGTATGTTAAAATATTATTCCATTTAAAAGAGGCATTGTAACAAGAACCATTCTGAATCTGTGAAAGAAATATTCCATACTAGACGAGGAAAGTCCTCGAGAGACTAATTAAATACTAAATAACATAAAATCATTCTGAATCTGTGGAAGAATCATATGCTAAGCGAGGAACTTCCTCCAAAGACATGAGACTCTCAGTGTGATTATGATAATAGCGGACCTCTCTTACATTTTTATGATTAAGCTTCCAGAATTCTTCGTCACCAATTCCTTCATATAATCATATTTGACCCTCCTTACTAGGGTTCTTTTTGGATCATAATATAAGACATAAATTGCTTCAGATGTTGTTGCAGCTGTATAAATAAACTCACCAGTGGATCATGAGTAATACCTCTCAGCCCCCAAGAAACTTTCCAGATCGGGTCACGTTGAGGAAATTTTCTAAGTGACCGTTCTTGTTTCTCTTCATCCTCCAAAACCCAAAATCATTTACCAGAGACGTCGTCAGAGCAAACCCATGCAAATTTTCCTTCGTAGTTGAGGAAAAATTTGCAAAGTAAATTATCAGCCGCTGATTTTCTTATTGTGTTGAACTTTTCGTACCTCACATCGAAGCTCATAAGGACTTTCTCAACTTCAGAACTATCATCGACTCCAAAAGGTATACTCGCTTCATAATACACTTCCCCGTTGATACATATACTTTGTATTAGTCCCTCGGCGGATAGAGGGACATGTTTAGGGGTATTTTGTGTCACTCTCCATGATTCTTGAGGTCCCAAAGTAAAAACAAGAGGATCTTGGTATCTAGAGCATGAGATGCACAAGACTTTATACTTACCCTCGACCGGATCATATCCTAAAGAGCTACATTCAAATGCGACTTTTGGTAAGGTAACATGTTGTCTCATGATTGGATTCCAAACTACAATATGCCCCAAGAATCTCCCAAACATATCAAGCCATGGACCGACTGGGACCATTCGTGATAATCAAATATGAGAGTGTCTTTCAGATAACGCTCCACATGTGGATAACATGATCTGTCCGGATTTTCATGTTGGGGCATTGCGCAGAAAATACGCTTGTCACTTGTTTTCACGCAGACCAAAAGACACAACCTAGTTGAAGACTGACTCGCGAACGACCTGATGAAATCTGGATGAGTGGTGATTGATGACCATAGCTAAGAGACCCAGTGGAACCTCGCAGCAGATTTAGCAGGAAGTCTCAAGAGTATATCAGGAATTAGATCAAGAGGAATCATCTCGAGAAACTTACAAAAACTCTCATCTTCTTTAGATTGTATACTTACTTCCCTATCTTCCGCCTCTTCCTCTACTCTATCCATTGGCGTCGATCCACTAGTTTTTTTTTTTAACCCTAATTTTTCAACCCTAAGTTTTTCAAACCATTATAGTAGTTGTCATCTCTGGACAAAAGGAACAAGTCAATGCATCGATCACCGAAAAGGAAGCATCGTACAAAGAGAAGAAAACTGAAGATTAAGAACATCTCTTTCTCTTTAACTTGCATACATCATGTTCAAGAACTACATCTTAGCAAATCCAACGACCGAAGACGAATTGATCATGGACACTCTAGCTAGTGACCATTGTTTTAAAAACCATACTCAAAATGTATTAAAAAAACAAATAAAAGAATTTTACATTTGGTTGTATTTGACAAAACATATCAACACTTTAGATTCTTGCGGTAAGTCAGAATTCTTACCAGAAGAATCTAAAACTTTGGTTCACTGATTCATGAGAACTTTGATCCGAACAATATTTACCTAGAAAACTGATCTCACCCTCATCAATACTGATCTTGATGAAAGTGAATCTTACAAAAACAAAAAAATAATGATAGATTTGCACTTAATTACTGATAAGTAGACTAAAAGAAGAACGATGAAATTATAGCAAATCAGCAACATGACCATCACGGAACTAGTTAATACTAAAAAGCATCAAAGTTGGATTTCTAAGTGATCTAACAAACGCTTTTTTAAAGATTAAATTCGAGATGAAAATATGGATGAAAAAGAATTAAATTGCTAACATAAATTGACCAAAATCGTAAGCATTGATCATCACCCATATCTTCATCTCAAATGAATCCATATAATCAACACTCTAACGTAACCAGAAAACTTGTTATACTTATTTTTGGGTAAAAGATTATAAAATTTAGATTTCCAAGCAATCTACGAGCAAATTTTTAACGGATTAAATTTGAGATGGCCATATGGGTAACCAATATATAAATTGGTAACTTAAATTGACCAAAATCTTAAATATTAGTTACCCAAACAGCCATCTGAAATGAATCCATGCATATGATCAACTCTCTAATGTAACAAGACAAGTTTATCCACTCTAACGATAGATAGCTCCACAACGTCATCAACATAATTAACGAAAGATAGACGTCGATATCTATCTACTGTGAAACCAAACATGAGTATTATGAATCAAAAAGATCCATTAATGTTAATTCATACTCATGTTTGACTTCACAACAGAGAGATTTCGACATCTACCTTTATCCATCGGCGACTCACTTTTGTTTTTCTAAACCCTAATTTTCTGTCTGGGTCTCTCTGTCTTTGACGTATTTATAGTACAAAAAAAATTGTTGCCCAAGAAAAAAAAAAAAAANAAAA
>Ga0041059_1002694_pt1 | contig 12983 bp, 9 predicted proteins | sample AraColnosormetaG_FD_56232 | JGI IMG/M metagenome (GOLD analysis project Ga0041059, IMG submission 56232) | Arabidopsis roots microbial communities from North Carolina, USA - Col MF nosort | ecosystem: Host-associated > Plants > Roots > Unclassified | place: USA: North Carolina | collected 2013-09-02 | reverse complement strand
GATGATAACACCTGAATTTAATGACAAAAAAAAAAAAAAGTGGATAGAGACTAGAGGGACAGCAAGGCTGTGTGACATATATGGGCAGATAGACAAAGAAGCCGAAAAACGTGCACCGTCCAAGATTCTGGCTACTATACCTAATTTCCTTCCCGCAGGGACTTGACAAATATCACTATCTGCCATTTTTAGTTTTATTTTGTATTGGTGTCAAAGAATTGAAATAATGAACAACGGTCGTAAAAAGATGTAAATGGTGTTTGATTGATTAATGTTTTTTTTTTTTTCTTAGTATATTTTAGCAATTGCATATTATCATATAACATTAATTAATAATTATTGTGTTGTAGATAAATGTCATGCATAATGCAGTAATAAATGTGTGTGCATATATTATATATACACGTTAATTAGATGCTAAAATGAGTGACATATCTTTTAATTCTTTGATAACACCATTTCCATAAATCATTGTAAAACTTACCTTATAACAAAAAATTAATAAATGTTATAGGGGTCAATTGACCCCCATAACTCTACACTAGCCCCACCTCTGCGGATAAGCTTAACATGTCTATTAATATTCATTAGTTTACGTGGTTTAAAAGTTTATTGTCACGAGTGCATGACACTTACCGTGATGTTGACTATATGAAGAGGTAGATCGTACGTGTACAAATGACTTCATAGATCTTTGATCTTTTTTTTCTTCTTCTTCTTTTTTGGTAATATTCTTTAGTTTTATTTGATCTATTGTCGTTGTAATGATCTTTGATTACAAAGGAAAAAAAAAACTAAGACCCTTGACGAAAATAATAACCGTATTCGTAATCTCTGATATCCTACATTATGTACTATTTCTGATTTTTGTTTCTTATACGCACTTTTGTTCTAGATATAACTAAGAAAATGTCAAAGAGACCATATTGTATCGGAGAAGGACTGAAGAAAGGAGCATGGACTACAGAAGAGGATAAAAAACTCATCTCTTATATCCACGACCACGGTGAAGGAGGCTGGCGTGACATTCCAGAAAAAGCTGGTACATAACTATATATAGACGCATTTGTGTCTCTATAATATGAATTTATTCACAATCTGTTACTAATATGTATTAATTATTCTCTTAATTGATCATTTGATCTTTATCTGCTTTTTTTCGAGTTTAGGGCTGAAACGGTGTGGAAAGAGTTGTAGATTACGGTGGACTAACTATTTGAAACCAGATATCAAGAGAGGAGAGTTTAGCTATGAGGAAGAGCAGATTATCATCATGCTTCATGCATCTCGTGGCAATAAGTACGTATGGCATTTCTCTAGGCTTGTTTGTGCTCATATCAGTTTAGTGAAGACATGATCATCAATGTTTTGATATATATGTACCCTGTGTTTTTATTTTATTTTACTAGGTGGTCTGTCATAGCTAGACATTTGCCAAAAAGAACGGATAACGAGGTCAAAAACTATTGGAACACACATCTCAAGAAACGTTTAATCGATGATGGCATTGATCCCGTGACACACAAGCCACTAGCTTCTTCTAACCCTAATCCAGTTGAGCCCATGAAGTTCGATTTCCAAAAGAAATCCAATCAGGATGAGCACTCTTCACAGTCTAGTTCTACAACTCCAGCATCTCTTCCCCTTTCCTCGAATTTGAACAGTGTTAAATCCAAAATTAGCAGTGGTGAGACGCAGATAGAAAGTGGTCACGTGAGCTGCAAGAAACGTTTTGGACGATCGAGCTCTACATCAAGGTTGTTAAACAAAGTTGCAGCTAGAGCTTCTTCCATCGGCAACATCTTATCAACATCCATAGAAGGAACCTTGAGATCTCCTGCATCATCTTCAGGACTCCCAGACTCGTTCTCTCAATCATATGAGTACATGATCGATAACAAAGAAGATCTCGGTACGAGCATTGATCTCAACATCCCCGAGTATGATTTCCCACAGTTTCTTGAGCAACTCATTAACGATGACGACGAAAATGAGAACATTGTTGGGCCCGAACAAGATCTCCTTATGTCCGATTTCCCATCAACATTCGTTGATGAAGACGATATACTTGGAGACATAACCAGTTGGTCAACTTATCTTCTTGACCATCCCAATTTTATGTATGAATCGGATCAAGATTCCGACGAGAAGAACTTCTTATGATCTGTCTATAGATGGCTTGTCAATTTCCCAATGTTGACATGCCCAAGATTATGATTAGGCTTTTCTCTTAGATAAATTTCAAGTTGTTTGAAACAAATAATCCCGTGGATCGATTAGTTTTTGATTTGCCGGAGTTTTTATATTTTTGTAACTCTTTTGTAATATAATTTTAAATAGCTTTACATATATACATTATATATGACAAATAAGAATCTAAGCGAAAACGTTTACAAAAATATATACATTATAGGTCCACAAAAACACTATAACACAAAAGGTAAATAGCAATGAGTGGGCAACAATATTGGATCTGTGACCCGGCAAAATTTATCCGCTAACAAAAACGAATCTGAATAAATGTCCACTGATATATGTGTATGTGTGTGTGAGAGAGATATGACTTATGCGAGCTTTTGTTTCTATGTGTGTGGCTGCACATGAATGATTTAGTTTTTGTTGTGTGTGTGAAAATGAAAGTTGTATTTTTTCTGTCGGCCGATTAAAAACTCCAAATTCGAAACAGAATTTGAACCAAAAATAGACACACAATAATCCTCACGATCAAATAAACCCAAAAGAAACGTAGCTATTACAAGTACGATCTCTCAGGAACAAATAATCCGCATAGCCAAAATAGGCTACATTTCAGGTAGTCACATATATGACTGCAATCACGAAATCACACGTTGAGCTATCCCAAAAAGCTCTCTTCTTCGAATTCGATGAATTGGTCGTAACTGAGAGTTTTATGAATGGATTAAATGAAATAGACGTATATAAAAAGTGGAATAAATAATGCCTTTATGTTTGCATAAAACTAGTCCTTAATTGTATTTATGTATTTCGTTTCCTTTTAATGGAATTTTCTATGTGCACTCAATAAAAATTGACCTAAGATTCTTTTCATATTTGAATATAAGTTTCATTCAAGAACAAATCCATTGATCAAACCAAATTACATACTGCCAAAAACTTTAAACGTGGAAATCTTTTATATGCTCCAGCAAAGTGGAGATTTTATAAATTGGAAAATAGAAGAAAACCTTACTTTATGATAAATTTAAATAAAATTGAAAAATTTCCTCATGTAATTTAACAAAACTAAATTATTGCAGCATTTTCGTTACTCATTATTAAGTGAAAACTGTATAATGGTCAAAAGTGCATCTAATTAACTCCTATTAATAGTTCAAACTAACACACGAATCTTTTTCAGATTCATATGAAGAGTTGAATCTTTTTTTATTTTCCAGCTGAATCTTCTGATCCAAAACCAGAAGGTCCAAAACACATTTCTGTTTTTTTCACCAAAAAACAAACAAACACAATTCTGTTTAAAGTAACCTAATTAGGCCGTTAAGAATATAAACCTTATTTGGGTCGTCAAGAACATAAAAGCCTGTATAATAGTTTTCTTCTTTTTTGGGCTAAAGTTTTAGTTTTAATAATCAAAATTAAACAACTAATCTATTTGTTAAATCATCATCTTAACAAACCTCGGAACAAGGACAAGATCACCAGGTTTACAAACGAAGCAACGAATCAACAATTGGAATCAAAACCTTACCTAGAAAGATAAACCCTAAAGTAAATTCAGTTTTTCACTTTACCTGCAGAATTGGACAAAGTAACTTGATCTTCATATAATCCCTCGATGATCCCTCAAATGTTCTTAAGAAATTTCGAAACTTTTCACATTCACCACTCGATTGAACCGGACCCGTTTATTCAATGGATCCAGAGGATAGGTCCGAGATTGCCTTCTTCGACGTTGAGACGACTGTACCAAAACGAGGTCAACGTTTCGCGATTCTAGAATTCGGGTCAATCCTCGTTTGCCCGAAGAAGCTAACGGAGCTCCGAAGCTACACGACTCTCGTCCAACCTGCAGATTTGAGTCTCATATCTTCCTTGTCCGTGAGGTGCAATGGTATCAAACGTGACGACGTCGTTTTGGCACCTCTGTTTGCCGACATCGCTGATACTGTCTACGACATTCTCCATGGTTAGAACCCTTTCTACTTTTGGCCTCTTTTGTAACTCTGTTGCGTTTCTGTATTGAATTGGAAAGAAAAGTTTTGTACTTTCCTGAACTTTGAGCTCTTGGTTGAATTGTCTCTTGACCAAAGATAGTAGTATGAGTGTATGACCAAGATTCAAGCTTTATGTGAAGTTGTGTTTTGATGTTGGGGGATGTTGTTATTGCAGGGAGGATTTGGGCAGGTCATAACATATTGAGGTTTGATTGTGCAAGGATCAGAGAAGCATTTGCAGAGATTGGTCGTCAACCACCCGAGCCAAAAGGCGCCATTGATTCATTGGGTTTGCTAACTCAGAAGTTTGGTAGAAGAGCTGGTGATATGAAGGTACAACGAAACATTCGAAAAATGTTAATATTTTCACGAGATTAGAATGTTACATGCTGGAAATTTATCTCTTTGATTGAGGTTTAAGGTGATTTAAAGTGTCTTTTAAGTCCTGTGTGCTTTGTTTCTGCAGATGGCAACTTTGGCTAGATATTTCGGACTCGGGAATCAGACGCATAGGTATATAAAAAGCATAAGACTTAAGAATCTAATTATTTACACCAAAACTATCAAAATCTGGTGTGCTTTAATTCTTTGTTTCTCTTCAGGAGCCTGGATGATGTTCGAATGAATCTTGAGGTTCTCAAATATTGTGCTACTGTCTTGTTCTTGGTATGTTCTCTTAAGTCACTTTATAAATGGAGAATCTTTGTCTCCTATTAGCTATGTTTTAAAAACTGGACTAATCAGCGGCACTGCATTTTATTTGGCAGGAGTCGAGTCTCCCATATGCACATGTAGATAATTCGGTATCTCCTGAAACTATTAGTTCAAGGAGACGTATTGATGCATCTCGCGAGGGTAATACTGTAACGACCTCTGTTAGGCTACCATCCATTAGCGAGAACAGTGCAGCTCAGCCAGATCCGTTCAACATGAGCGTCTTGAGGAATGAAATGGCTTCTGACAACCATATTCAATCAGACATTCTCATGGAAGAAGAACAAATTGAACCCTCTGATGTTGTCGCCTCTGAGAATACCAGTGACCATGAGGGTTTCTTGACGCCTGACGCGATGTCTCTTTCAAACATCAAAGCGATGCTCTTCCCGTTTTATCCTGGAAGCCAAATGATGAAACTAAAGCTACTCCACGGCGATTCCCCTCTGCAGCTCTACTGTTCTTATCTGAAAATACGGTTTGGAGTCAATGGGAAGTTTCTGGATAACACCGGGAGACGGAGGTTAAACTTTGTTGTTGATCTGAATCCAAGCCTTTACAGTATACTCGAAGCATGTGACAGTAATGCGCAGAAACTATCTGTTGATTCAGGTTCCACTTCTGAGTGGAACCCGGTCGTGAATCCAATGAAGGGATTTGTTAACTACCCTAACGCAAGGATACAGTGAGTTAGCTAACTATACTCTCTCTATTTCTAGTTCCATGTTCTTCAAACAAAATCATAGTTTCTTTCTTGCTTGCTTTAGTTTCTCCTGATTAGTTTCGTGGGTTTTCTGCAGTATTGCGACAGAGATAAATGGAGATGAAGCTCGGTATGCAACAGAGATACACCAAAGAGAGTCCTCTGGAGCTACTCAGAAACTAATCTTCAGCAACCCGAACAATGAGGAGCTCGAATCGTTGCTGACCACGGGAAGTGTTGTTGATGCATTCTTGTCTCTTGAACCGTATGATTATCAGCAGAAAGCTGGAATCCGCCTTGTTGCCAAAAAGCTAGTCATTCAGTCGTAAATCATACATAATTGTTAATACCAAATTGTAAAGAAAATGGAGCTTAGTAGATGTACGCACATACACTCTCTGTTCATGTAGTTGAGAAATGCTTTATGATTTTGAACATAAATAGAAACCTCTTTATCTTAAGACACAAGATTGCATAAATATTTATTTTATAAAAGAAGATGATATTTAAAGACATTATTAATGGTTTCACTATAGTATTTATGGTGCAATCAATCGAATCGAACCCAAATCAATTAATGTCGGAAACTTGATCTCTGTAAAGTTGTTCATTGTCCGCTTCCTCTCTCTTTTATCTCACAGACAAAACAAGTAAACAACAACAACAACAACATTACAACAACAACAATGGCTCTTTGATCAAACTGTTTTATCCAAGTTACAACAAAAATGGGAAAGGAGGACGGTTTCAGGACTCAGAAGCGCGTATCAACAGCTTCCTCCGCCGCCGCCGGCGTTCTTCCGACGACGATGGCGAGTGGTGGAGTAAGGAGACCACCACCACGTGGTAGACAGATCCAAAAGACGTTCAACAACGTGAAAATGACAATCCTTTGTGGCTTCGTCACCATCCTCGTCCTACGTGGCACTATCGGCATTAACTTCGGAACTTCCGACGCCGACGTCGTAAACCAGAACATTATCGAAGAGACTAACCGACTTCTAGCTGAGATCCGATCCGATTCGGATCCTACCGACTCAAACGAGCCACCTGATTCGGATCTTGACCTCAACATGACGTACACTCTCGGACCCAAGATCACTAACTGGGATCAAAAACGGAAACTTTGGTTAACGCAAAACCCAGATTTCCCCAGTTTCATCAATGGTAAAGCTAAGGTTTTGCTTTTAACAGGTTCGCCTCCAAAACCTTGTGACAACCCTATTGGTGATCATTACCTGCTGAAATCGGTGAAGAACAAGATTGATTATTGTAGGATTCATGGGATTGAGATTGTGTATAACATGGCTCATTTAGACAAGGAGCTTGCTGGGTATTGGGCAAAGCTTCCAATGATCAGGAGATTGATGTTGTCTCATCCTGAAATTGAATGGATTTGGTGGATGGACAGTGATGCTTTGTTCACTGACATGGTGTTTGAGATTCCTTTGTCTAGATATGAGAACCATAACTTGGTTATTCATGGATATCCTGATTTGTTGTTTGATCAGAAGTCTTGGATTGCTTTGAATACTGGTAGCTTCTTGTTTAGGAACTGTCAATGGTCTTTGGATTTGTTGGATGCTTGGGCTCCAATGGGACCTAAAGGACCTATTCGGGAAGAAGCTGGGAAGATTCTCACCGCGAATCTTAAAGGAAGACCGGCTTTCGAAGCGGATGATCAGTCTGCATTGATCTATCTGCTGCTTTCGCAGAAGGAGACGTGGATGGAGAAAGTGTTTGTGGAGAATCAGTACTATCTTCATGGGTTTTGGGAAGGTTTAGTGGATAAGTATGAGGAGATGATGGAGAAGTACCATCCCGGTTTGGGAGATGAAAGATGGCCTTTTATTACTCACTTTGTTGGATGCAAACCGTGTGGGAGTTATGCTGATTACGCGGTTGAACGTTGCTTGAAGAGTATGGAGCGAGCATTCAACTTTGCGGATAATCAAGTGCTCAAACTGTATGGGTTTGGTCACAGGGGATTGTTAAGTCCTAAGATCAAGAGGATCAGAAACGAGACAACATTTCCATTGAAATTCGTAGACAGGTTTGATATTCGGAGAACAACACCGCTCAAGATTGAAGCACGAAGCTAGCAGCTGATGAACCAGTTTCAGTTTGGTAAAGCACAATCAGTTCCTACTTAACTGAACAAAATGCTACATTGTTTCAAAGCTCACTTCTCTTTCTTATATTTTTACCCAATATATAAAGTCAATATATTCTTTTGTTAAACTTGAACAGAAGATGAATTATCAATTTGTTCAAGTACCTTTCAATGCAAAGATCTAGTTTTGCAGAATCCTAAGTATGAAGTGAAGTAACTCTGACTCGTAACAATGGGAAAATTTACATCTTTATCTCAATTGAGAGATTAAAATGGAAGAATTTTACAGAAAGAGAGTGGCTTGCGAAATAATATAAACAAGAAACAAAAGAATCAATAAGCTAAAATGGTTTGAATTTGTGATGGATCATCTTCTTCTTGATACAATGTCCTTGTGGTGCTTTAACAGTAACTCATTCATTTGAGCAAGTTGATGCAAAAGCTGAACTATCCTCTGTTTCAAAATCAGAAAACAATAGTAATGTCACGTCTCTTAGGCATTTCATCAAACACTTTGTATGCACAAAAACATACCTCGTCTCTCTCTTTGATCACATCTCGAAGATGATCCATGTTTTCTCCTTTAACGCGTTTCCGAGGAGCTCGTACACGCATCCACCACCAAATCGCAATGGCAAGAACTGGATAAAATGATCGGATAGTCTTTGAGAACCAGGTCAACAAATTCTTCAACTTGGAGTATAAACGTACAAGAAGAGGCTCCCACCAATCGTGGAGGACATCAACTTCACGATTCAATGGTTTCCCCAGTAATTTCCCATCTGAATCGCATGGTGGAGACTTGCCGCCTTGTTCAGAAGGTAATCGCGGAGATATCTGTTCAAATGGCGACTGTTCCCCCGAATCGGACGGTGGAGATTCACCGCTTAACAACAACGGCAGAGATTTTTCTTCAGTTTCCGACGGAGCCTTCCGGTCAAATTCAAACGCAGTCAGTGACGTTTGTCCATCTGAATCAGAAGGAAACAACGAAAAAGAAGAAGATGAACCAGAGCGTCTCGACGAAGATGACGGAGACGAGGATTCCGACGGAGATTCGAGGTATCTATCGACTCCATAGACGGAAGAAGCGACATGGAGATTCTCATGGTAGATCGGCGGGAACACAACGCCATCGTCCTTGGCGAAAATTGGCGATTCTCTGATGACAACCATTGACGAACTGTGATCCAATGGACCAATCAGGTGTTGTTCACAATAATGATCTTCATCTTCAGCCATCTTCAGTTGGATTTGCTGGAGGAATTATCTCGCTAGGGTTTGCTTGTGAGAAAGAAACAGTTGGAGGAAGAAGAAGAAGGACAAATCCATGAAAGTTTCAAACTTTTGGGATCCAAGAAGAACACGTGATTGTTGCTTTTCGCTGATTCGTTTAAGAAAATCTGGTCATACACACGTGCCATCTCATTTTCTCGCGCAATTTTCTTTTGTATTAATTAGTTTATCACACGTGCCGTCTCATTGTCTGAACTGAATCCTAAAAAGAACATTGATGTTAAGGTATACAAAGTTACACACTAAATAGACAAAATGCTCTACATCTCTCACTCTCTCTACCTGAAACCTATACAACATTCCAATCTATCAAAAATTCCTCTAATCAGGAAATAAAAAACAGGAAAGAATTCTAATTTACAAGTTAGAATTAAATCAATGTGGAGTCAATCATGTTAAACGTGAGTGGCGAAAAGACCTGTCTCTTAATCTTTCGATGGTTCCTCGATAGCCCCCGCCAGGCGAAACCGCTCCCCATAGGACCCGAGCCTGTTTTTTTAACCGCACTAAGCATCCAATGCCGCTTTGCGGAAAGGTTTACTTGAACAGCACCACCGCCTCTTTGCTGGCTTACAAGACTAGCTCAGTTCTCTTGAGAGGTTGAGGCGGAATTTGCAAATTGATACTTAAGTTTTTCGTCAGCTATCATCAACTGGTTTCTTTGTGAGGTTGACTCCTTTTGCCTTCTCCATTTCCGCTTCCTTAAGAGCTTTCTTCTTCTCTAGCTCCGCTTGCTTGACATTCTCTTCGTGTGCTTTCTTAAACAACCTTATAAAATTCAAGAGGGTTGCAGTAACTGCAGCAGTCCATTACCCGGTATTATTATTAGCTACATAACACTTCCAACTAAATAACGATTAGGGACTTTTTCTTTTTCTATGTATTGCCCAAGAGGATTTAAGTTTATAGATTCCTCGTCATACCTTGTTCAAATGGACAACGGTTAGGATCCTCGCCAAAATAGTGAGCAAGAGCATCAGCATTTCTTCCCTGCCGTCCAACATAAGAAACAACACAAAAATCATTTTCAGGATCAACCACATTGTCAAGGTAAAGGCGCTTGGAATCTAGTAGAGGTTGACAAATTACCACGACCGAGTAAAGACTCGATACAGTTGCCACTTCAGTCTCAGCAACGGATATGAAGTCCCCCAATGTCTGTTATCAAAGCATAAAAGTAGGTTTTAGGATCAGGAAGAAATTAACTCTATAAACAAAACCCAACTGAAGAATTATTTTCCAGCGGGTTATTGATGATTTTAAAAGTGATACAGATTTAGTAATGTGGCACAATCATGGAACTAATCTCAATTTCATGATAGATAAGATGTGCAAAAGGAAAATTAAAAAACCCAACATACTTTACGGAAAACATCAGAAACAGGACCATCACTTTCGGATGCAGTGAGCTCCTGGTTCAGTTTTTCCAATCCTTTGATTATAGCTTGCATTTCCTCAGCCAGAGACTTCAATTGTATCTGCAATAGACAGGACGATCAAATGATGAGCCAATAGAAACTAAGGAGTAGAGGACGAGAAATGAACAACTGCAAACCTTCGAGGCTGATTCAAGACTTTCAAGATCCTTGGGGAAGTCCAGTAGAACTGATGCCTTTGAAGCAAGGACCTGGAAAAAGAAAGATGAGAGTTTCAGAATTATGTATCTCTCCTGATCCAGACCACTTTTTATAATAACCTTCATCAGAAACTAGATCCTGCTCTTTTTGATTGTCATTTACCTTGCAAAGATAATGCATGAGAGTCATCTTGCTGTTAGCAGCACGTGTATCACTTAATTTCGATAAACTGTCCAACTTGAATCCAACAGCAGCGCCTGCAGAAAGCAAAGCAAGGATCATATCAACCACAAAGGTTATCCGTACAGACAAAACAACTAGCAATGTCTTGTGCAAAAAGATGTAGAACAAGAATAACATAAATAATACTTACCCCTTGCAGTTCCTTGGTTCAATGTGTTCCCCAGGTAAAGAATCTTTTTCATAATTTCTTTTAGCTTTTGTGAAGAGCGGACCTGATGAATAAGCAATAAGTAGAAAATTCTAACAAAGAGAAATGCATATGGACTGCCCAAAAACTAGAGTTAACTATTGCAAGCATCTTACCTCCTCGCACGCAGAATTTACAGCATTTAAACTTTTTTTGAATTCTGTTATCTGCACAAAAAACATCATTATCAATAGTCTAATAAAATTATATTTTGTCCTCCAAAGAATCAAATAGACAGAAAATAACGGTATTAAGTAATTCCACCAGACCTGAGTGCCGAATTGAAATTTAAAAGAAAAGACTCTAAGCTTTGCCTCAACTCGTGGCACCTTCATTAGCTCTAGGAAGTACTGCAATAGCAAAATGGATGACAAAAAATGTATTAACTCAGTAAGCTAATTGCTAACCATTTTATAGTAGAAGCCAAAAACAGTGCGAGATTGGTTGGTAATCTGAAGACTTAAACAGACCTGCTCACACTTTCCCAAGGTCGTCTTGTCACCAGTGTAGTTCTAGAACAAACCAGACAATTACGACCAAGAACAAGGACTCATGTCAATAACAAGTGAATAATGATAACCAATAATTGACATATTTCACAAATGATCTCCAAAGTAAAGACAGAAATAGATAATGCTACTCAAAAGTCAAGACGTAACCTTAAGTAGCTCCATCTCCTCCTTGGTTGGGCAAAACTTTATAAGATTCTCTATTTGATCAACATCTAGTACAGACTCATCCATTGCCAGAACTGCAGCCTGGACGATGCAAAGAAAAATTTGAATAATTATCATCAAACTATGAAAGGGTAACCAGTCATGACTTTCACTCAGGTAAAGTAGGTACTGGAACTTACCATCATATCAGGTAGCGGCATCTTTACTTTAGTAAGCATAATTTCCGTGTTATTGGCTCTCCTAAGGTCAATCTGAAAAACCATAAGAAAACAATATTTCAAAAAGACTAGAATACTGAATCACAAAAGTATACAGACATGCCATAGGCTGCAGAGTAGAAGAAATTCCAGGGAAAAGAGATGCGGCAGAGTAGCTTAGAGAGACATTCTTAGTACAACTTTTAATATATTTATATACATATTCGGGTAGTACTCAGATTCCTGGCAAATCATAACATGCTATCAGTCACTTCTTTATACATTTCCAAAGTCTCTACCAGAAAGGAGCAAGTTAAAACATCTGACAATACTAAGGGTTAAGAATATCTAACATAATCATAACATGCTTTCAGTCACTTCTTTATACATTTCCAAAGTCTCTACCAGAAAGGAGCAAGTTAAAACATCTGACAATACTAAGGGTTAAGAATATTTAACATTACCAGTTGAACTTTTTCAGGTTTTGCCCCAACAGATTTTCGTCGACTCCCAGATTTATCAGCTGGCTTTTGCACTGTAGCAGAGAAGAGGGTCTCTATTTCTGATACATCAAATTCTGATGGACTAGCAGAAAAGAAAGAAAAATATGATTAATTGAAAAACAATAGTCAATAAAACCCCAACAGCACATAATTAGTTCCTTGATAAACAAAGGTGCAAGAGAAGGAACTTAGAAGAAAGAGGAAAGCAAAGATAAAGTTAGTCCAATACGTTTGTGATTCTCCATGTCTCTGTAACTCATCCCATAAGCTCCCTTGCAAGGCCCTTGTTACTTTAACCCAGTGTAATGGCTTCAGGGAAGACTTTTTTTGAGCTGCAGACCCAAAACCTGGACGAGGAAGACCACGCCCTCTTCCTGCACCTCTAGGATCAACTGCAGCTCCTCTGGCACCAAGCATTGGAGGTGGAGGAGGTCCACCACCCGGAGGTCTTGGTCCAGGAGGTGGGGGTGGACCAGGAGCACGGCCACCAGGAGGTGGTGGAGGCGGCGGTGCACCAGGCCCTCTACCGCCAGGAGGCGGAGGTGGTGGCGGGGCTCCTCCACGCATCGGGGGAGGC
>Ga0041059_1002693_pt1 | contig 12990 bp, 10 predicted proteins | sample AraColnosormetaG_FD_56232 | JGI IMG/M metagenome (GOLD analysis project Ga0041059, IMG submission 56232) | Arabidopsis roots microbial communities from North Carolina, USA - Col MF nosort | ecosystem: Host-associated > Plants > Roots > Unclassified | place: USA: North Carolina | collected... | reverse complement strand
AACTTCATACTAAAGGAAAAAAAAAAAAAGAAAAAAAAATAAAAAAGAACTTCATACTAAATGAAGGTTTTCAGATTTTCCCAAATCTAAATTAGAAGATATATAGTATTATAAAGCTTACCCCAATAGCAGCCTGACCATTACCAGTTCCAACATCCCAAGCAAATTTGTGGTCCTGTGTCCGTGCGGCAATTTTCTTAAACCAATCGATCGGATATCTAGGCCTTGCGTCGAGATAAGCTTCAGCCTCTTTCTCTGATAAGGCAGCCATTTTCTTCTACGTACCTCTCTCGTTTTCTTTCCTTGGTTTGAATACACAACTAATTCGTTTTCTATTTAAACTCTCTCGAGTCTTGAATAGTCTTGTTTCTATTAATATATTATGAAAAAGTTTAACCAAGTCCAACTTGGCGTGAGGTAAAGTTTCACTGCAAGTCCTTCCTAAGACGTCGTTTAAGACTTTTTTGTTTTAATATATTTTTTGTCGAAGACAAAATAGTCAGTATATAGTTGTAAACCAATATGCAGGCAATGCAAGTTTCCACGAAATGGTAGAGAAAAAAATGATTTAGTTATAATCAATTTTCTTTCAATCTCGAAAAAGGAAAATTGTACATATAATCTGTGTTTTATCTGTATTAGTGTTAGGCCCAAGTTCATTAGCTGAAGTTTCAAGTCATAATGGGCTCAATTTTGGGCTTATCTCTTGGGTTTAGTTTTTACAAGATAAAGTTGATAAAGTGAAGACTAAAATGAGGAAAAGAGAGGGTCTCGAGCGCTTTTTACTCTTTCTTCTTCACGAGAGCAGTGTCGTTGCTCTGATCTTGTAACTGTAACTCCGGCGGATTTTGCCGTTTATACTGGATTTTTCCGGTGTAGTATGTGATTCCTCCGATATAGACGCTAAAATCACTGTTCACCGTGAAACTCGTACATCAAATTTCGTCAATTGCGTTTCTTTATCGCTTTTGAGTTTCGACTACAATTCATGAAACCATGAGTGAGATCGTGAGAGTTCAAGAGATCGTTTCTAAACTCTGGAACCTAAACATAGCCTCCAAAAAATCCCCGAATCTGGTTACGATCATATCGAATGTTGGTTATAATCCTTCGTTTGAAACTAATGGAAGCTTCAAAGATTTCGTTTCTCGATTACTAGCTCGACGTGACAGTTACCGTATAAGGAGATTCTCTTTGAAACTACGTTCTTTGGAATTTGATTCAGCTAAGTACCATCTTGTCAACGAATGTCTACGCAATGTGTTGAATCGAGGTGTTTTGGATCTTGAATTGGACATCAATGTCAATGAAGTTTACAAATTGCCATTTGAGGTCTTCACTTGCAAGAAAGTTGTGAAATTGAAACTAGGTTCTGATTTTGTTATTGACAATATCCCTAAGAACGCTTTGCTTCCAGCTCTTAAGACTCTCTTTCTTGATAAAGTTCGGTTCATTGATAAAAGTGGTGGTTGTGCGTTTACAAGGCTTGTTTCTGCTTGCCCTGTGCTAGAGGATTTAGTGATATATAGGAACAACCGTGAAGATTGGGAATGGTCTCGCATTGTGTCTAGTAAGATCCTTAAGAAACTTACTATTCGGCGTGAAGACTGGGAAGATCTTGATGGCTCTAGTTATGAGTCAATTAGTTTTGATACTCCGAGTCTTGAATACTTCGAATACTTTGATGTTCTCCGAGATGGGTATCCAGTTGTTGATCTCAAGTCCCTTGTTGAAGCTAAGCTAGAACTTCCTCTTTTTATGGTTGGCGATACCTACGATGTTAAGAATCTGATTAAGGGCTTAGAAAATGTTCAGATTCTGAGCTTAGGCGTTGTTGACACGATGCAGGTAAGTGATCGCTATTGTTTCTCTTTAATATGTTACTGTAGCTTAACAACTAGTAGAGCATGAGGAAATTTAAATCTAGGAACCATTGAGATACTAAGATCATATCAATCTTGCTAGTGATTAGAATGTTTGCTCAAGTAATGACTGACTTAGTTGTTTTTAATTCTGTTTCAGGTGTTTTGTTTCTTCGAAGAAGCAGTACCAGTGTTTGAAAACCTGTTTCATTTATCACTTAGCACTGAAGTAGATTTCTGTTGGAATGTTCTACCAATTCTGCTTGAGAAATCTCCAAATCTAAAGACTCTCACCATTCAGGTATGACCTAAGACCCCCAAAAGTATATTGGACAAACTAAAGAGTCAAAATCTTCAATCTCAAAATTCCTGTCTTTTCTAGGCTTTGCATTATACTACTAATCACTATGGGGATGAGAACACTGTTTGCGATTGTTTGGAGGTGTATTCTTTCTTATCGTCCTGCCATATTGAGGTTCTAAAGATAACCCAGTTCAAGGGAGATATCGGAGAGATGGTGCAAATAAAGCATATCTTGGAGAAATTGCCGAGTCTTGAGCTGTTGGAAATTCATGGTCAGGTAAAAGGAGATGACAAAAAGCTGCAGATCATGTTGGATCTCCTAATGTTCGAAAGAGCTTCGTCTGAATGCAAAGTCGAGGTCAAGTTTCCAGTTTGTTTTGCCTCAGCATGAACTTCCATATCTGATAAGAGAAACAAATGAGCTTCCGGTTTGTTGTTGACATGAGAGCTGGTTTGTTTAGTGTCTTTCTTATCCATGCAATTTCTGTATATAACAGCTTGACATTTTTGTCATCTTTGGCTCCTTGTTGTGTCGTTTCTTCGTGCCTAATTCACTTGAGTTTGTAAGAGAGATGCTATAGCTATTAGCTATCAGCTACGTTAGGTCTACTATGACTCATTTGTGCTGTATGTTATTGTTACTTTACAGTTTACACAGTCTATTTGACAATTTGGTAAATGGGATATGATTTGACTGATGTTGTTTGTTTCGGCTCTAGTAACATTGTAGTTTATATGTTTTATCAACGAGCTAAAAATATCTCAGTATATGCAATGCGCAGAGAACTAGAACAAAGCTTGATTTAAAAAAGAAACACATCATAAACCAACATACACAAGAACTAGATGATTATGGCTACAAGAGACTAAAGTTGTTATATAGATTGTGTCCAGAGATACAAATACAATACACACGAAGTCATTAAGCATTGACACTCAATTGTTACAAAACCCGAAACCATCACACATAAACGTAGCCATAGTCAGATAATGAGAAGAGAAACACAAATACGTAGCCATAGACAGATAATGAGCAGAGAAATATAGTTGAATCTCTTTTTTTTCACCTAGTAAATAATGAAATTGCTAACAAAAAAGGGATTTTATTTGTATTTTAGTCAAATAAGTAATCTACATAGTATTTTTGCAAAATTTTTTGTCGGGATGCATTTAGATCAATTTGGTATCCGCCCATTTTAATAATTTTGTTCATTGAGTCTTAGTTGGGTCGGTTCAAATAAAACTCGATTCTAGACCTGTTTTAAAAACTTTTACAACGGATATTTCCAGATTAAACAATATTAATAATTAGAAGATTTGGTTAACATTTAAAACTATAAATCTTCTTTCATCTTTGTTTGAATTTTTTAACTGTTTTAAATCAATATATAAAATTAAAAATAAATCTCAAGTTTTTATCCTACATATATTGTGATTCGAAATTTTAAAAATGGACATATGTTATCTAATGGACGAAAAATGTGTGGGTTCACGGTTCACCGTTTCACATCAGCTAAAATTAAACAATGATTTAAAATCATATCATAAATAAGTTCAACATTAATAAAATAAATAGGTTTTTTGGCTAGACGAATTTAACGAAACGGGTTTTTAAATCAACATTAATAAAAAAGTAATATATCATTAATTCACTGTTTTAATACAGATTAAATCCTTAATTTATTATTTTTAACACCACCAATATTAAACATATCAAATCAGTTTGAATAGAAAATATTGTATAAAACAAAAAAAAATGTTCCGTACTATAATGTTACTTAATAACAATTATAAATTATAAAATATAAATATTTCAAAAAATAATATAATTTGTAAACTTTTATCCATAATAAATAGCCATTAAAATTTAAAAATTACTATTTTTAGAAAACAAATTACGAATTAGAATAAGAAATTACAGAACATGATATATTTTGGAACAGAATAATATGGCGAACGATTTTGAATAAATATTTTTAAAATTTTAAATAATATTAATATGCCATTTTAATACTAGTTAAATCTTCAATTTACTATTTACGATTGTCTCCTGAACACCTGTTATACCATTAGTAAAAAAACGGATCCATGACCGATTGACCACGTTCTCGTCTTCCCCCAAATCTAAAACCCTAAATTCTCAATTGCTCGTCACACTTCGTCACTCCACCAGCGACAATCGCCGCAGAAACCTCTACGAAACTTGCTACAATGGAGTTTTCATCACAAGACGACGATTTTGGAGGAGACGATTCCGCTGCTAATGCCACCAGGGCTTCAGGTCCCGACATTAATGGATTTCTCTTAATTCATGGTTTTTGTTTAAGGTTGGATTGGACATTAATTTCTCATCTGTATCATTCAGGTAATAGAAGAAGCTTCGGTGATCTTGAAGACGATGAAGATGATATTTTCGGATCAACAACGGTAGCGCCTGGTGTTAGAACTGGGATGATTTTGTCTCTCCGAGGAAGGTTATTATCCAATCCTTTCTTCATGTATGAGAAAAATCTTTGATGTATAATTCTAACTTTCTTTTGCTTTTTCTCTTTGGCAGTCTTAAGAATTGTAAAGATGATCTTGCTTCATGTCAAGTAAGCATTGTTACTGTTCATCCCTAATCTGTTTGAATTCTATACCATTGCTGTTTATGGTTGCTTCGCTTTTGCATCTAACTATATCGTTTTGGTTAGAATGAGCTCGAGTCAGCAAAAACAGAGATTCAGAAGTGGAAGTCAGCGTTTCAGAATGAGTCCTTTGTTCCCGCTGGAAAATCTCCTGGTTAACCTCTCTTTCTCAATTTTGTTTTGTACATTTGTATATGCGATGTTAATTCTTGAGCATTCAATATGATTCTGTTTGGTACTTTTTTTTTTCCAGAACCAAGATTTTTGATTGATTATATTCAAAACCTAAAATCTTCTGAGAAATCTTTGAAAGAACAGGTTTGTACTTGAGTAATAACTTGTGTGTATATATCAATATGAAGGTCTTGATTTTCAAATAAGGTTTGGTTGTTGTTTCTCTCTTTTCAGTTAGAAATCGCAAAGAGAAAAGAAGCGTCATGCATTGTACAATATGCGAAACGGGAACAAGAAATGGCAGAATTGAAGGTAATTCTCGAGAAACTCATTGCCTACCACTTTGATTCCTGACTGATGCTATCACATGTTTTCTTGACCATTACATAGAATAGATGTCGCTAAACACAGTCTTGTATTTTGTATTTCTAGTCAGCTGTTCGCGATTTGAAATCTCAACTCAAGCCAGCGTCAATGCAGGTATATAGTTCTCCCAATGTTTTGATTCTGGAATAATTTATACAATTGTGCCAACAATACAAATCGTGAAAAAAGTTAGCTGTTGAAGTAACTTGGACTTTTCTAGGCATAGTCCGCTTTTTATGCCGTAGTGTACCTTTTATGACGGTCATCCTCGACCTTGATGCATGTAGAGGGAAACCTTTTCCTTGCCTTTTAGATTTCAGTCTGAATACGATGATAAGCGCATGTTTCTTGTAAACCTTTACCTGGCATCTGAATTATTAACAAGTCTGAATAGAAGAAATGGCTATAAATTTTGAATTGCAATGGTCATTTAGCAGCTTGTCATGATCAGATAGCAGTGTAGATTATTTATTCTTTGTTTACCTTTGTAGGCGAGGAGGTTGTTACTGGATCCAGCAATTCATGAAGAATTTTCACGTCTGAAGGTCTGCACCTACTCGTTTCTATTTACCCTTAGACTACTTTTTCATAAGGATGTATTTGTCGTAATATATCCTTAGATAATCCAAACTGTATCTACGGAACAAAATTCCGCTTTCGTTATGAATGGCCTGAAAGAATAATTCCTTAATAACTGATAGCTGACACTGTCGTAGTAGATACAGTTGAGGACGAACATTCCCAACTTTTTGTTAATGTACATTTGTTGCAGTTAAGTAAAGAGTAGATGAAGTTTGATTCCATGTTTCTATTATGCAGAATCTAGTAGAGGAAAAAGACAAGAAGATCAAGGAACTCCAGGACAACATTGCAGCAGTTACTTTTACTCCTCAAAGCAAGAATGGAAAGATGCTTATGGCAAAGTGCAGAACCCTGCAAGAGGAAAATGAGGAGATTGGGCACCAAGCTGCCGAAGGAAAGGTATAGTTTGTTCTACTCTCAGTCTTCAATCTGGAATTATATGAATTATATAGTAAAGCAGTAGTCTTCTTCAACCTTTGTAAAACATGATTCCCTGAAAAGGGTAAAGAAATTGATGCTTGCCTATGTTCATGTGGAATGGCAGATTCATGAACTAGCAATAAAGCTTGCAATGCAGAAGTCTCAAAACGCGGAACTTAGAAGTCAATTTGAAGGTAAGTCATATGTTGATATTAAGTTATAGCAAAGATTTTTGTAGAGTTTGCAATTTGGATTTGAGGATTTTTGTGGAATGCAGGACTGTACAAACACATGGAGGAATTAACTAATGATGTTGAGAGATCAAATGAAACGGTGTTGATCCTTTTCTCTTATCTCTTAATTCCTCAAGATTTTTCTTAAAACGGAAGAATGATTATGGTTTTGTTGGAAATATGTGACTTTGATAAATCTCAGGTGATAATATTGCAAGAGAAACTGGAAGAGAAAGAGAAGGAGATAGAGAGAGTAAAGAAAGGACTGGAAATTGTGTCTGAGCTAGTAGGTGACAAGAAAGATGAAGTTGATGAAATTGATGAAGATGCAAAAGAAGAAATTGCTGGTGGAGAATAGGAATTTGTAGCTTTCAAAAAATGTTTTGTACATTTTGAAGTTCAAAATCACATTTCTTCATTCGTTATCTGTTTCATGAAACAGAAAGTTCTAATCTTCATCTTCTATTAATATGTTTTAATTCGCACCATTGGTGTTTCGATATCGATATGTGGCTTCCCGATATAACTCGTGAAGAATTTGAACTCGTCAACTCACGCAAATCATCTGAGTAGATATCAGATTAGACCAAAATAAGTGAGTCCAATTAGTTTTCCCCAAAAACATTCACAGAGGTCACGACTTTAGGTTAATCTGTTGCAGTTGTCACGAACGAATTCAAAATCCAAAGGAGCGGGAAAAACGAAGTGACGTGGAAGTATCTTAGCGAAAGCATCTCTCTCTCTCTCTCTCACAATCCATCATCTTCATTAATCTGATCAAATAATAGGGTTAATCAAAAGTCCAGAAACCAACACAGTTCAATTTTACGAAACCTCTCAGAAATGGAGAAGTACGAGAAGCTAGAGAAGGTCGGAGAAGGAACATACGGGAAAGTCTACAAAGCGATGGAGAAAGGAACTGGTAAGCTTGTTGCTCTGAAGAAAACTCGTCTCGAGATGGACGAAGAAGGTATTCCACCAACTGCTCTTCGTGAGATCTCGCTTCTCCAGATGTTATCAACATCGATCTATGTTGTTCGATTACTCTGCGTCGAACATGTTCATCAACCATCAACCAAATCTCAATCTACCAAATCCAATCTCTATCTCGTTTTCGAGTATCTCGATACTGATCTTAAGAAATTCATCGATTCGTATAGGAAAGGACCTAATCCTAAGCCTCTTGAGCCTTTTTTGATTCAGAAGTTGATGTTTCAGCTTTGTAAAGGTGTTGCGCATTGTCATAGTCATGGTGTGCTTCACCGTGATCTTAAACCGCAGAATCTTCTTCTGGTGAAAGATAAAGAGCTTCTTAAGATTGCTGATTTGGGTCTTGGTCGTGCTTTTACTGTTCCTCTTAAGTCTTATACGCATGAGATTGTTACTCTTTGGTATAGAGCTCCTGAAGTTCTTCTTGGATCTACTCATTATTCAACTGGTGTTGACATGTGGTCTGTTGGTTGTATCTTTGGTTAGTAGTCTCAATTATGCTTTTATGTTTTTGAATTCGTCTCTCTGCGATGTGATTTTGTATTTATGCTGTTTCAATCTTTGAATTTGTATAGCTGAGATGGTTCGGAGGCAAGCTCTTTTCCCTGGTGATTCTGAGTTTCAGCAATTGCTTCATATCTTCAGGTATTTTGAATTTACCTTCCATTACTTCTTCTGGTTTTGTCCTGTTTCAGTGTGAATTGCATCACTGAATGATATGCTAGCTTACCAATTGAGAACAACTGATTCTATATAGTCCAGGTTTCTTTGACCAATTATTCAATGGATTTAGCATTCTTGAATAGAGACTATGATCTTTACTAATGGTTCCTATTTGGTTCATGGAGGTTGCTAGGAACACCAACTGAGCAGCAATGGCCGGGTGTTTCCACACTGCGTGACTGGCATGTTTACCCTAAGTGGGAGCCGCAAGACTTAACTCTTGCTGTTCCTTCTCTTTCACCTCAAGGAGTTGATCTTCTCACGGTAAATAACTCCCTGATGACCATAGCTTTGTTGCAAAGTTGCTCTAATATTGTTACCTCTTGCTTCTGCTTCCCTCTTTTTTTCCTAAGCTGAATTGCTTGGTTAAATCTTTCTGATTGAGCTTATGTTTGTACAATTGCAGAAAATGCTCAAGTACAATCCAGCCGAAAGAATTTCAGCAAAAACAGCACTTGATCACCCATATTTTGACAGCCTTGACAAGTCTCAGTTCTGAAGTTCATTGCTGTATCTGTTGTCATCGTCTTGGTGAATTTAAACATTTGATCTATCTTTGTTTCCGACACATTAGTGTCTTATGTTTGGTTTAGAGATTTGTAGTCTTTCAGAAGAAACTGGTAAAGCTTGTATTCTCAAGTGAATGTAAAACACAATGGTGTGGTAGCAATGAGATGATTTTCTATCAATCGCTTGTTTTTGTGTAATCATACAAAGTTGATGCTCAACTATCTGAATCAAGTCAATTTTGAAAATTAAAGTGAGACCTTACAGGTGGAATAAAGGGTCTTTCATAGAATTGTCAAAACCCAAATGTTACGTACAATGGTATTAGTGTACACAACTGGCATTCTGACGCGCACACTTGCCCACAAATGGTTTACAACACAGATGGCTGCTCAAAGACACTAAGTTAAAAAGATTTATCGCTACACACAATTGAAGGAAACCAAATGATACATTCGTAGTAGTAGTAGTAGCAGCTAACGATGACGATGTATGTGAAATCAATTGGACCACACATGAACAAGGCCGTGTCTGTTTCCTGTGTATATCTCATTGCGTTCTTCGTCGTAGAAAAGAGCGGTTATGTCTTCCAAAGCTTCAGCTACAGCGTTTCTTCTTTGCTTTGAGTTCTTTCCCATACAATTACTGCTGCTGCTCTCATCATCTTTTGGAGGCCCACTGCTTGGTGTTATTTTAGCTAAGCATTTCCCAGTCAATATATTGCTGATATTGATTGATCCCGCTGGATCATCCCACAAAACACCAATAATCAATATCCATCAATGAGATTTGTTAGGTTATAATATCTGGTTAATATTATCTTGAGGGGTTATTTTTCTTACCATTTCCTTCTATCCACTGATCTTCGGTATCTGCTTTGCAGTACGAGATGATCAGATCTTGATCACTTGTAATGTAGATATTATTAGTGTTACAGTCTGGATGCCATAGAAGATGGTCCTCAAAGGAAGTAACGAGCTCTCCGCGAAAGTTCCACACAGAAACGTTCCGGTTCCTGAATGTCAGAAACAACTGGTTCTCATACAGAAATATGAATGCAGACGGTGTCATGAACTCAGCTCTACTAACTTCCATTAGCTCAGCATTTCTGACCTGAATTTGTAAATCAGAAACCAACTTGATAAAGAAAACAAGTAAAACAACAGCTAAAAGATTGATTGAATCAGACAAAAAATCAACTCACGTCAAGAATTTGAAGATTCTCATTCTCTTGCTTAACAAGAAGTTTCTCATTGAATTGTTCAATGAAGTCAACTTTCTTGTTTCGGTGAAGCAAATGATTGAAGGACTTGAGAACAGTGCCATCTTCTATCGACAGAATCTTCAGAGGAACATGACTGGCAGCTCTCTTGAAGATCAATAACATTATCCCTGGACTGATGCAGGGAATCAAATGGGCACAACAGTTAGAAAATTCACAAGTCTGTCAATCCAATCTAGTGGACAGCACAGTTAGAAAAGCAGCTTGCTCAATATTTGCAAACAAGAAACAACAAAAGGGTCAAAGAAAGATGGAGAAAAGTTACCTGATTTTAATTTCCTGGACATTTTTATCTGATATCGAATATAGCATGGTGTAGTTTTTCAGATCAAACACCTTGTATACACTGCAGAAACAGCTATCAGGCTCAGAGGATGAAACTTGTCGTAAAAAAAAATTTAGGCTGTGAGACTAGAAAAATAACCTGTCCTGCGCAGAATAAGTCAGCACCTTTCCATTGACATCATCAAACTCAACAAAACCAGGCCACTTTAATGATTCAGACTCAAAAAGAGCAAACCCTGCATCCGGCTGACCTCTCAGAATATACCTAATAGTTGATTACAACCAGAAACACACATTAGTTTGAATAACGCAACAGACGACATGATACCGATTTGGTAGATGGTAGAAAACTTACTCAATTCTAGTGGATCTGCATTTCAAAGAGCTGAAATTGTCTGAAGCATAAACAGAAACTGTGATGAGAGAATCATTGTTCTTGTTGTAGAACAAGCTCCTGATGACTTCATCTGGACTAACATTTAAAAAGCATATTCTTTTGTTCGACTCTGCAGTTTAAGGTAAATCATACTATCAGTCACATAGACACAAAGCTGAGAGTAAGTAGTCAAGTTACGATAATTACCTCTACTAAAAGCTGCGCAAACACCAGAATGTGCAAGCGCAAAAACAATGTCCCTTGCAGCAACAATCTCAATAACTTTAGTTCTCTTCATCAAAAACGGTAATGCAACTAAACAGTGCCCTTTAGGATCGTGAGTATCATATTGCTCCTGAAATCAAAATTCATCAAGCAAGAGCAGCTTAAATTAGTACTCAAATCAAATCCCAATTAAGAGAGAGAAGCAATCTCTAGGGTTTGGGAATTAGGGCAAATTACAAAAGATTGAAAATTCAGAACATACCACGAGACGCATGTTACGAAATCTCTCTTGGGCGGTGCTAATAGAGAAAGCTCGATCTTTACGAGAAGAGATTTCTCTTCGTTGAAGCTTTTTAACACTGTTGACGAATCCATCGGGTCGAGACCTTTTCTTAGCCACAATTCTTCTTCCACTACAAGGTCTAGGGCTTGCCGTAATCCTTCTTCCTTCCATCTAATTCTTCCTTCTTCAAGCCCAAATATTTCCAAGTAGGTTTTGAATTTTTGTGGAAACCCTAAAGGATGAAGAAACCCTAAGAGGAAAAAGAAGAAGCGAGAGAGTTGGGTAATCTCTAGGAGGAAGACGAGAAGTGACGGCTACTACATGGGAGTGTGACGTAAGACTTTTTTGCAGATTCAGATTGGAATTAAGCTGATTTCAATGATTCAGAGCTCTTTTTTTCTTTCAAAATCTCAATTTCGAGCACGAACCAGCCGAACCAATCCGAAGCATCGTAGATCGTAGAAAGATAAAATTAATATTGAATATTTTTAAAACGCAGCGTTTAAGGGGTTGAAAGAAATTAACTTTTATGGGCTGTGATGGATGGCCCAGCCCAATAAACCTTGTGACAATTGATTAGTTTGCTTGATAGAATTCTTCGAAAATATTTAATTATTTTGTTTTACTATTAGTATTTTTAAAAAATTCATGAGTCAACTACACGAAAAAACGTCATCACATAGTCACACATGTAAGTTTTTTTAATTATACGAAGTATTGCTTTCATATACGACCATCAATCATGTTTACAAACACTATAACAATCTTACACCGTTATTTTGGTTGTCAAAATCCGGCATCGACTTATTATTTTGGAATTGGATATTTATGTTTATTTGTTATTTTGTTTACCAGCCATATTATTTTATAAGTAAAAGTCATTGATTGGTTATCCAATTTGTAAGATAAAAGGTTTAGAAATGAAACATCATTAAATTTTGTTCTAATACATTGGACTAAATCACTAAAACAATCTATTTGAGAATTTGAATATGTTCTAATTCATATGCTATTGTTCAATGCGTTTTGGTAAAAATACTATAGTTGACTTTCAAAATTTTCTAATAATTTTTTTTAAAAAAACTAAAAAATAGAGTAAATGTTTAGGTAAAAGTATCGTAAATTATTGGAAACTTACTTTTCAATGATGTGATTCTAATAACTTCTATCGTGGGATTAAAAAAATGTCAGAAACTCAACAGCAAAAAGTCAATAAAACAAATGGGCATTCAAATGCATGATGAATTTAATAAGAGAGACAGATTAAACGGGCCAAAATCCAGAAGTCGTCCCGTGTAAATGAAGAAATGGGCCCAGAAAAAGACGGTGAATTAGTCATTGAATATGTTACGTAATAACCACACGAAATTAGGCAAAAGCGACGGATGATGCATCAAGCATGGTCTCTTTACAAAAGCCATGTGAAGTATTTGATTTCTACCGCTAACCTCACTTTATTATTTTTATCATCTCCCTTCTTCCACGTCCAGCTGAATTAATTAATGCACGTCTTCGAAACATTATTAAAAATGGTCAAATCTCAACTCAATCAATACCGATTTTAATAAAATTCAACTAACAACCATTTTTATAAAGAGCTGTCTTTACGACGTTCGACGAACATTATGTATGTTTTATACTTTTATCCGTTTTTATTTTATTTTTCTAAATACTTATTTTATGAATTTAGAAGTGTGTTACAAAATTAAATTGAGATTCCATTTACAGACATACACCAAAAAAAAAAAAAAA
>Ga0041059_1002692_pt1 | contig 12991 bp, 18 predicted proteins | sample AraColnosormetaG_FD_56232 | JGI IMG/M metagenome (GOLD analysis project Ga0041059, IMG submission 56232) | Arabidopsis roots microbial communities from North Carolina, USA - Col MF nosort | ecosystem: Host-associated > Plants > Roots > Unclassified | place: USA: North Carolina | collected... | reverse complement strand
TTACAAGGCTATTTCCTCATTATCCCCTATGCATATGCAACAATCCTATATGAAACACTCTAGACTCGATCCTAAATGTAATGCAACTAAATGATCACTCTTTTTTTTGGAATTCATTTTCAAAAAAATTCAATTTTTTTTGTTTTTTCTATGACTTAGATGATATGTAGACTCAAATGATACGTCAAATACGTCTTTAACCCTCCCCCTAACTTAAATTACACAGTCACTTGTGTAATCAAAATTTGTGAAAGAATTCAAGATAAACACAGAAACAAAAACAAAAGCGGTATTTACAATGGGGTTTGGTGTGTTACCTAAGTAGAATGTCGTGGAGATGTAGTCATCCATATCTGCTTGAGTGTACTCCGCAGGCATGACCGGTTCTTGATGTGGCTCCGCCATCTCCTTGTCATTGTGCTTGATCACAACCCCAACAGGTTGTGGAGCACGGTGATCGAGTGATATAGGCCATTGATCATTCATTTTTGTGTCATGGACGACAAGAAGACACAATATGGACTTTTTGGAGTGTCAGTGGAGATTAAAGCTTATTTGACTTTATGGAAGCATGGGTTGTCATTGAACTTCTGCGGACGTTTTCACTCCTCCTTGCGATCGAGTGGTTTGACATTGGTATTGACAAATTTGTTATCCCAAAACCGCTATATCGCACTCCCGAGCTCTTACTCTCATGTTGCGATCGAGTGGTTCAGCAAAAATTTGAATTTTTTTATTGGAACACTCGATTGCATACCTGCTGATTACTTCAGTTGTTATTCATTTCCTGAAATTCAAAAACACAACAAAAAAATCAAAAATAACAGGAAAGTAAAATTTATATACAAGGATAGGCATGGGACTTCCTCCCAAGTGAGCTTGTTTTAAGTCTCTAGCTTGACTCCTCACACTCATTTGGCTCAAGGAGGGTGATTAAGTAGAATTGACGTCTCCTCTCCTTCCTTAGTAGATACAACATCAAATTCAACATGCTCAATGTGCTCAATGGCACTTTCTTGGTAAGCTCCTTTTTCATCATCTAAGTAGTCGTCTTTTCTAGACTGTTCTAATGTGAATTTATATCCTTCTTTTCTAACTACAGGAATAACTTCATCATTTAGGACGCCCTTGATATCGAGTGGTGCTTGGTTGGCTTTCCCATGGAGCTCTTTGACTTGATCCTTCAGCTCTTCCACAATGTGTGTTAGCTCTCTTATAGCTCTGTCGTGCCATTTAGACCTCTCCTTGAGTTCTAACCAATCATTTGATGCCCTCATGCTTGACTTTAGCTGTTTGGTTGAACACTCTAGTTGAGTATCAATTGAGCCTTCCTCGTTCAATGCAACATCCTCTCTTTCTAACGCAATGACACCTTTAAAGATCTCTAATCCTAGTACTTTGTTGTGTGAGTCTAATGACATCTCATACCTCAAGGTCTCCCTGGAGAGAAATCTAGCTTCAGTACTTTGGTCAAAGCAGTTTGAGGGTGATCTTTGTCAGTAAGCTCCTCTAACAGTTCATTAGCTACCTGACCCATTTCTTTAACTAAGAAGGTTTGTCCTTCTATTCTTGGCTTCTTCATAGTGTCCTTGATTTCAAACTTCATTTTGAAATCCTCCGCCAGATTAAGATTTATTTTTCCTTGCTTAACTTCTATGACTGCTCCAGCTGAAGCTAAGAAAGGTCTTCCTAAGATCAGAGGATCCTTAGATTCTTCATCCATCTCAAGCACAACAAAATCAGTAGGGACCTCTACTCCATTAATTATTACTGACACATCCTCTAACAGGCCAAAAGGTCTCCTTGAAGTCCTATCACCAAGAATCAAGGTTAAGTCACAAGGTTTGTACTGAACGAATCCCAGCTTCCATGCCACAGAGAGTGGCATTATGCTGACTGAGGCTCCTAGATCACATAGACAATTGGTGAAAGGCAATTGCCTAATGGAGCATGGTAGAGTAAAAGACCCTGGATCTTCTAACTTTTCTTGAACAATCTTCAGCTAAGGGATTGCACTGCACTCATGACTTAATACCACAATCTTTGGACTTCTTTGATCATTTCTATAATCAGGTCTTTCACGTACTTGTGCTAGTCAGGTATTAGCGTGAGACATTACACTAAAGGCATATCCTTTATCAGTTTTCCAGGAGAGCTCGATATTTCGCAACCAAAACTTTCTTAAATCGACCAGGGAATGGAAGCGAAGGTTTGTAAGGCGGTGGCACGAAGACTGTATCTTTGGTCTTTGCAGCTGTCGGTTTTGTAACGAAGGTAGTAGTTGACGGAGCTTGTGGTTGAGTGCGTTGACTATCAAGGATGGGCTCTTCGAATGTTTTGTCAGCCAAAACATCATCTTGATAAAAATCCTCCCCCTCTAGAATCACACTGTCCTCAGTGTTTGATGTAGGGACATGTCGAGTTGGCAGCTCTCGATCATGTCTGATAGTGATGGCATGGGCAGTGGCATACTCCTTTGGATTCTGGATTGCTTTCCCTGGAAGCTGGCATGGGTTGTTGTTAACAGATGGTGAAGCGAGTATGCCTTCCATATATCTCATCCTAGTGTCCAGTGATTCGTACTTGCTGTTAAGTTCTACGCTTTGTCGGTCGACTTTATTGTTTAATCCAGCCAGCTTCTTAGCGATTTCCATTGCTCCTGTGGCTTGTCCTTGAATGAGCTGCTGGGGCATAGTCATTATGTCTGAATTCTGAGGCGAAGGTGCTTGTTGTTGTTGTGGAGTGAAACTAAGTGGTGGCTGCTGTTGTTGATATCCTCCTTGAAACTGCTGCTTGGAACAAACCCTTGGCTTTAGTTGTAAGAAACTAACAGTTTGGGTTGGTTCTGCTGCTGCTGAGGATAGACTTGGTCCTGAGGGTTGGCGACATTGGTGCTTTTGTATGACAAATTTGGATTGGGTCTGTAATTGTTGTACCCCTTGTTGTAGCCACCTTGATTTCTGAACATAGCTCATTTTAGCACACTCATTATTTTCCCCCTCTTGTACTTGGAATGGTTCATCTTCAGAGATGAAGTGAACATGTTTCTTCTGCACTTGGAGGATTTTGTCTTCTTTGTCATTGAGAGTTTTCATCTCTGTGCGGTGCTTTTCATCAGAGTCAGAACTGATGTAGATGCTTTTGTCATAATCTTCATTGTAATTGCCATCTGTCTGAGCAAAGTTTTCAACTAGCTCCCATCCTTCTTTAATATCCTTCTTCAGGAAATTCTCATTTGAAGCGGTGTCAAGGAGCATTCGTATCTTAGACAGGACGCCTCTGTAAAGTGTGTTGAGAAGAGAAGCTTGGGTAAATCCGTGATGAGGGCATTTGGTTTGATAACCCTTAAAGCGCTCCCAAGCTTCACAAAAGCTTTTATTTTGCTTTTGAGTGCACTACAAGAAATATTGGTATTGATAGCACAAATTTATAGCGCATTTTTCGTAAATGCTATCATAGATTTTGTTCTAGATAAGAGACTATATAATAGCGTTTTTTAGCTGCTAATTATAAAAATACATAAGCGAAAACCTAAAATACTCTTTCCGCCAACACTTAGTAAAATTCCACTAAAGCGCCACATGGAAAATTTGGGTTATTCCTTAGTCAAGAAAATCGAGTACTCTAAACACTCTATCTTGACCAAAAAAAAAAGAGTAAACACTCTATCTTCGAGCTCTCCGACGAAGGGATTCCCCGACGAAGTCCGGTCTCCGACGAATAAACTCAGACGACCATCGAGCTTCTTCATAGATCCGTCAATCTTCACCTCTGTTACCTGAAATCGAGTAAAAGGTAAGATTTCTAACTTGGTTTCATCCTTTACAAGTTCAATTCCTTCTAACTTTGGCTTTAGATTTCAGATTTCAGATTTAGGGTTTATCAAATCAATTTCATAGTTAGGATTACCAAACAATTAAGGGTTTTCAACTTATAAGTAAGGCTGCATATCAAATCGATTACAGATTTAGGGTTCAAACAATTTAGGGTTCTCAAATCGATTTCATACTTTAATAATCATCTCTGTTGGCAGGAATTTCTTGCAGGACAGCGCATAACCATCTCTTTATTCAAAAGGTTTAGTAATTTCTTAGTCTTATGAGTCGTTAATGTGTCTGTTAAAGAAAAATTAGTGTTAATGTGATTGTTTTGTGTATTACACATGTACTGTGTTGCTGCCTGAATTGTGGTGGATTGAATTACTCTGTGAACGGTTTTAAACAAGGGTAGCAGATAAAATGCTGGACAAGACATGGGTCCATCTATGCAGGTATGTTTTTTTTACATGTATAATTATCTGAATGTTTGGTTAGCTTGTTTGGTTTTTATTTTCTGGTTTTTATCTGATGTAGTTGGTCTCTTTCAATTGACATGTACTAAAGAACGGATCCTGCGTATGAGATTGGGGCTTGGAATTTTGTTCAATTGGTTTCTGCTGCTGTAGGCGGCAGTGACATGGTTATATGTCCATGTTCTGATTGTCGAAATGTAGATCGTCATTTAGGCAGTGTAGTAGTAGATCATCTAGTAAGAAAGGGAATGGATGAGGCTTACAAGAAAAGAATGGATTGGTATCATCATGGGGAAATTATTTCAGGGGATGCAGAAGACAACACTGTTAATGAGTGCAATGAAGAGATTTTAGAGTTGTATAGAGCTGCTGAATGTTTAGATGATGAGTTGGCTGATGATGTAGAGGGTGAGGCTGAGGATAAGAAAGAAGATGAGTTTCTAGCGAAGCTAGCAGATGCTGAAACTCCTTTATATCCTAGTTGTGCAAACCATAGCAAGCTTTCAGCCATTGTTTCATTGTATAGAATAAAGACTCAGAATGGATGGTCAGATAAAAGCTTCAATGATCTGCTGGAGACTTTGCCAAAAATGTTGCCTGCTGACAACGTTTTACATACATCAATGTATGATGTGAAGAAATTTCTTAAGTCGTTTGATATGGGGTATGAAAAGATTCATGCTTGTATTAATGACTGTTGTCTATTCAGGAAGAAGTTCAAGAAGCTTGATGCATGTCCGAAATGCAAAGCTTCGGGATGGAAACAGAACATGCACACTGGTCAGATAAAGAGAGGTGTGCCACAGAAAGTTCTAAGATACTTTCCCATTATTCCACGCCTGAAGAGGATGTTTAGGTCTGAGGTACAGGCCAAGGAACTAAGGTGGCATTCCACTAACAAGAGCAGCGATGGAAAGCTGCGGTACCCAGTAGATTCTGTGACTTGGGAGCAGGTTAATGCGAAATACCCTGCTTTTGCTCCTGAGGAAAGGAACATCCGTCTTGGTCTTTCTACTGATGGATTCAATCCTTTCAATATGAAGAACAGTACGTACAGTTGTTGGCCAGTGTTGTTAGTGAATTATAATATGGCTCCAGATCTTTGTATGAAGAAGGAAAACATAATGCTAACCTTGTTGATTCCTGGGCCGCAACAACCTGGTAATAGTATTGATGTTTACTTATAACCGTTGATAGAGGATCTAATCCATTTGTGGAATGAAGGAGAAGTGACCTATGATGCCTTCAGTAAGAGTACTTTCAACCTTAAAGCAATGCTTCTGTGGACTATCAGTGATTTTCCTGCTTATGGAAATCTAGCTGGATGCAACGTAAAAGGTAAGATGGGTTGTCCTTTATGTGGGAAGAACACTGACAGTATGTGGCTGCCTAACTGCAGAAAACATGTATATATGAGTCATCGCAAGGGTTTACCATCAAATCACAGCTATCAGAGTAAGAAATCATGGTTTGATGGAAAGGCTGAACATGGGAGAAAAGGAAGGATCTTAACTGGTCGTAATATCTCTATCATGCTTAGAAATTTCAAAAATGATTTTGGGAATATGAAAGAGAAAGGGAAGAAGAGAGTTAGGACTGGTTCTGTAATTGAGACATCATCAATTAGCGAGAGTGAAGACAGTGAATCAGATGAAGAGGAAGAAGTAGAACTAGACGAAGAGGAGTTGTCTAGATGGAAGAGAAGATCAATATTTTTCAAGTTACCTTATTGGGAGGTATGTTTGTATACTCTTTTCAATAAAATTATTACACCTTAGCAATTAAGTATGTTTACTATAAACTAATATCCATTGTCTATCATTGTATTTTACTAGGAACTGCCAGTTAGACACAACTTAGATGTGATGCACGTAGAGAGAAATGTGTGTGCAAGCATTGTTGCCACATTGTTGCATTGTGGGAAATCAAAGGATGGTTTAAAAACTCGCAAAGATCTACAACTGCTAGGCATTAGGAAAGGTTTGCATCCTACAGAAAGAGGAAAAAGAATATACCTTCCGCCGGCTCCTTGGTCTTTGTCAAAGCAAGAGAAGAAAGTCTTCTGCAAGCGGCTTTATGACTTTAAAGGGCCGGATGGCTACTGCTCTAACATATCAACTTGCATTTCATTGGCAGAGTGTAAAGTGATGGGTCTCAAATCACATGATTATCATGTGCTCATGCAACAACTACTTCAAGTAGCGGTTAGAGGTCTACTGCCTAAGGGTCCAAGGATTGCCATTATACGTTTAAGCGCTTTCTTCAATAAATTATGTCAAAGGGTTATTGATATGGAGCAGATTACAGTTTTGGAAACTGAAATTGTTGAAACTCTGTGTATGTTTGAGAGATTCTTTCCGCCTAGCTTTTTTGATATCATGGTGCACTTGTGTGTCCATCTTGGAAGAGAAGCAAGATTAGGTGGCCCAGTCCATTTTAAATGGATGTATCCTTTTGAGAGGTAAGGTTTCACATTATACAATAAATTAGCTTAAGTGTCTAAAACAATTTGATAGTCTGACTGCTTTACATGGCTTGCAGGTACATGAAAGTTATGAAAGATTATGTAAGGAATCCTGCCAGACCTGAGGGTTGCATAGCTGAGTCATATCTAGCAGACGAGTGTATGGAGTTTTGCCGTGCTTTCTTGAGGAAGAGTACAAGTGTTGAAGAAAAAAAAGTGAGGAACATCGAGTATGAGAATAACTCAATCTTAGAGGGTCGTCCAATATCTGCAGGTACCTCATTGATTCTAACTGACAGTGAGAAGAAAATAGCCCATCTTGCTGTTATTCAAAATACTGCAATGTTTGATCCTTATGTCGAGTATGTTATCCTCAACTTGTACTTTATCTACTTATTTGTATTATGCATTCAACTTGTAATTAATCTTTTTCTTTACAGCATGCATCTAGAGTTCCTACAAAACTCTAATGTCAGGTGCAGACGTGATGCAAGTGTGTTATGGAGTACTCATACTCATAATTTTGCAGATTGGTTGAAAAAACAGGTACATTGCTGTCTGCTGTATATTATATAATTCCATATTCATAGTAGACTAACTAACTTGTTGTTTGCTGTATATTAGATAAGTCTTGACTCGACAGAGCATGAAGATGTATTAAAATGGTTGGCATATGGTCCAAGGAACATTGCAAGGTCTTACAGTGGTTACATTGTGAATGGCCTTAGGTTTCACACGGATAAGGTTGATAGGCTTAGTCAGAATAGTGGAGTGTTTTATGAGGCAACAGCTATGTGTCGTTCTAGCGTGAAAGACACTTCACAAGTAGCTGATTGGGTTACATATTACGGGAGAGTCACAGACATCATTCTCCTAGATTACAATATATTCTATGTCCCAATTTTTAGATGTCAATGGGCAGTTAGAGGCAATGGAGTTAAGGTAGAAGATGGGTTTACTCTAGTCAACTTGTTTCAGAGTCAAGTTTCATTTGCCAGAGATCCATTCATATTAGCTTCTCAAGCGAAACAAATTTTTTATTCAAGGGAAGATGACTCATCTAACTAGTTTGTTGTTATGAGAGGTTCGTCTAGAAGATACAATGAGGAGGGAGAAGAGCTTGGTGATGTTGGGCCATTGCCATCAGTTGTTGATATGACTATAGAAGACCAGAATGATGAATCTCAGAATGCCCGAAGTGATAGTGAAGGCATTTATGTGTGATCTGTGTTTCCAAGTGTTCTAATTCCTTATATCATATTCAGCCATTGTTTACTATTTCGGTTATGATACCATATTTTGCTATTGGAAAATTGATATTGCTTGGCTGAGTCTTCATATGGTCTGTTATTTAACTGACTAATGACTCTGACTAATGGCTGCCTTCTTGGTTATTCATGTTTTATTGCGCTTTCAGGTGAGTGAAAATGGGTCGTCCCAAACAAGATACAAGGAAGAGGAAGAAGACGGCAAAAGATGTCGAGCCAGAGTACTTGGGTACAATTGAACCACCTGTGGAGACGATGGAAACAGATCAGCAGGACAAGCCAATGGAGTCAAATGATGGTGGTGAGCCTGCGATCCCTCAATCTAGTGCTAATATTGTTGATGGTCAGGAGCATTTGGTTGAAGAAGAGGATGAACCAGAGGGAGAAACCCAGACTAGCCAGGCTGCAGATCTAGTACAACAACAGCCGAAAAGACGCAGAGGACCAACAAAGATGAAAGACATCGCCAAGGATCCTAATTCTAGAATACGAGTTGACTTCACTGACCTTGGAGAACCATGTGGACCAGGATCAGTGAAGCTATCATCATACATAGGTTCTTTGGTAAGGGAACATGTTCCAGTTACAATTGAGGACTGGAGGAAGATTGGTGAAGAGCGCAGGACTGTCCTGTGGAAATCAGTTCAGGTGAATGTTTCTTTAATTTGTATGGTGTCTCTTATTTTGGTTAATTTACTGTCTTCTTCTTTTGAATGTAGGTAAGGTTTGAACTTGATGGAGAATATGAGAAGGCGCTGTTATCAAGAATATGGGATGTTTGTGGAGATCCTATAAATCAAGATTGGTCCGTGATGTGAATAATGCTGCTAATAACGCAGAGAGGATGAAGCTGAGACCAAAGAATATTTCTATTGCTGAATGGCGTAAATTTGTGAAGCTCAAAACTAGTCCAGAATTTCAGGTATTTGCTTTCTTAACAATTTAAACATATCTCTATTCAGATTGTACACTAATTAGTCATTATTTAGGTTTTGAGTGAACAATACAAGGAGAGAAGACGTAGTCAGATTCCTCACACTTGCAGCCGTAAAGAAATGGTTAGATTAGCTGAGGAACTGGTAAATTCAGACTTGCAGACGTGATTCCTCACATGCGTTTTGATTTGTTAATTAAGTATGATATAATTTTTTCCTGTTTTGACTTAGAAACAAGAAAGTTCAGAGCCATTTGAAGTAACAAGGCTCAAACTGTGGGTCAAATCACGGACCAAAAAGGATGGTACTGCAGTCAATACACTGGCAGCTGAAACAATTGTATGTACTCTAACTGTAAATACTACAATGTAATTCATTATCTTGTTTTTACATATGTTTTCATCTTACATATATGCAGAGGAAGGCAAATGAGCTCGTTGCGTCTGGAGATCCTTCATCGACATCAACAAATCCAAAAGAAGATCTCCTGACACAAGTGTTAGGACCTGACAAGCCAGGCAGACTGTGAGCTATGGGCAGAGGGATGAGTATGAGTAAACTAGCTTGTTTCCAAGTCAAGAACAAGCATATGGCTGAAATGCAAAAAAATCAATACCAATTGCAGAAACAGGTTCAAGACTTGCAAGAAGCACTTGCAAAATTAAATAATCAGGTAATAATTGCTTATGTTTTGTCAAGTTATTGTATTATGTACCTTACACTAATTGTATTTGGGGTGTTGGCTTTGAATTGACAGAGACATACTGAACCAGAAATTGGTGAAAACTCTGCCCTAGTGGTAAGTATATATTACTCTAGTCATTTGATAGTAACTAAGGAAAAATGGATTAACTTGTTTACTGAAATGATATTCATTTTGTAGAGTGTGAAAAATAGATCAAAACCTAGGTGTGTGTTGCATGATTGGGCTGGTGGTGATGACATTGTCGCTGAGGGAATTCTCCTGTCTTCAGATCGTAATGACTACCTAGACAATACTCCTTTAGGACCTGGAGCGTATAAGGTGTTGGTTGAAACTGCCTTTAAACCAGAAGCATCCCTTTGGAGACCTGTACCAAAGATGTTTACTATTGGAGAAGCAGTTGAAACAGTGATTGCCTGGTCTCAAAATTGTACTATTGTCTTAGATGATGAGATGACTGCAGACGACAGTGTTCCTAAGGTTAGAGATTTGATTATATCATAGGCAATAAAATTAATACCAATCATTCTTATATGTTTCATTCCTTTTCAGAGTCCAAGTACAGATTCTGTCAACAAATGCAGACTACTAGACTAGTGTAAAGATGATGAAGAAATTGTAGCAGAAGGTCGTTGGCAAACAAAAGATAGACACGCACTGGTTAATGGACTTCCCATAGGACAGAGAGCTGTTAAGATTTTCATCGACCAAGTGTTAGAACCTGAAACCTTTCTGTGGAGGCCAACTCTAGATCTGTCAACACTAGATGATTGTTTAAAGTCTTTTGTGGCATGGCCTGTCAACAGAGTTATTTTCTACGGATTAAACATTGAGACGCCAGATGGTTCAGTCTCCCTGCATCAACAGTCTACATCAACACCGCCAGCTCCTGTTAAGAAAACAAAGGTCAACTCACAATCCTCTTCACAGACACACACTCAGAAGTCTCAGGTAATTAACTTTTTCTTATAATGGATGCATTAAGTTCTGTAGTTTTGATTGTTTAATTTATGACAAGTTTCTTTTGTCAAACAGAGAAGCATTCCTATAGAAGTGGTTGGGAAGGAAAATCAGAAGTGTATGTTGATGGATATTACAGGACTGAAGAGGGTTGTGGCTGAAGGACGTTGGTCTTCAAATGATCCTGACATGAAAGTACACTATAAGCCTCTAGGACCAAATGGAGTTCGCGTTTGGGTGGATGTAGTCAGGGAAAATGACGCAGAGGTCTGGAGGCCTTCTGATGCTGTTGAGTGCATGGAAGATGCATTGGGTACCACTGTAGCATGGCCTGTTGACAAAGTGGTGCTTGTCTAAGTTGAAGTAAGAAGCATTTTGTACTTTAATTTATATATTCATGTTGGGTTTATTCTAGCTTTTGTAATGAGAATTTGATACTTGACTATGGATCACTGATGACATGTTTGATACTTGTTGTAATGGTTTGATGATATTTATGATAATGACTTCTATCTTAGTTATTTAAGTGTTTTGAATATATAACAGCAATTGAATCCCAGCAATTGAAATCAGAAAATATGTAGCATAATGAGCTGAATAATAATAAATTGTATATAGAGAACTTAGCCAAATAATGGAGCTACGTAATTCAAGATTATATTAAAATTATTACGCTACAGATTAATACATTATAACAAAAATCAGTTGTCACAAAAGAAAATATTATAATGATAACAATTTGCTATTAAATAATATAAAATAGCAAAACCTAATTGCTATATATTAGTAATAAATAGCGAAATTTTGTGCTACTATAAGTATTTCAATAATAAACACAATTCGCTATTATATGTGTATTTTTAATAGCATGTCTAAAAAGCGCTATTGTAGGTCACCACCCTAAGATAGCTCCGGCAAACACAGCATTTATGAATCCGGATATTATAGCGTTTTCGGTGTGTTAATAATACCCATATTTCTTGTAGTGGTGAATTCGGATATCTCATTCCATAGTCTTACAGTTCTCGACTTGGAGAAGAATTTTGCCAAGAAGGCCTTTTTGCAGTCATCCCAGGTCGTGATTGAATTCTGGGTTAGCGTCTTTTCCCCAAGATGGGCTTTATCTCCAAGTGAGAATGGAAACAAGCAAAACTTGAAACCATTTTCACTAACTCCATTGATTTTAGTTAGGCCACAGAGCCTTTCAAATTCGTCAAGATGATTGAGCGGATCCTCCATTGGCAGGCCATAAAACTTGTTCCCATGAACCATTGCATTGAGACCGGTTTTGAACTCAAAGTTGTAATTCTATACTGGAGGTGGAACAATTCCATGATGCTGGTTGTGGTTGTGTGGAATGTCAACAACACCAATGTTGGTAGGTTGCTCTTGCTCATCTACAAAGTTAGCCATTGTGTCGTTGTCTTGTCTGTTTTGTCAGTTGGCGAGCAATACGATCGATGTTATCGTTGAATAGGAGGTTCTGATTTCCTTGTGACCGTGTATGCATGCAACAGATAGCAGCCTGGCTATAACAGACGAATCAGAGATGCGTCTGTAAAGCAGGTTGCAAGGTACCTGAAACAAAAAGACATAAAAGGCACAATGTTAGTAACTTGTGTAACAAAAACGAACTTGATCTTAACGTTTCCAAGGATCTCAAATATAGCAAAAAAACACCAAACTGGCAACGGCGCCAAATTGATAGTAGGATTTTTACTCAATTAATCCTAAAACACTATCCTATCGTTGTAGTATTTTAGGTTGTCAATCCAATCTGGTGTGATGCAAACAGATGAGATATGATTAGAAAGCTCTAAGTCAAGCCAAGCAGAGAGTTGGTTGGTTTTAACAGTCCTAGTATGCAATAACAGAAATGAAATGAAACTAAAAGCAGAAATGGCAATAACAGGCCGGTGAATAACAAAGCAGAAATGATGACAGGCAGTCAAATAGGTAAACGATTCCTAAGGATGGGGTAATCGAATAGTGTGGTCTCCTTAATCTATTCAGGCGGTTGAAAAAACTTCATAGAAGCTATCCCTAGACAAACAAATTCAACAACAGATTAATTCACTCCCGTGATAGAAATCTTCAAGAAAAGCTAGACACTAACCTAATTCCCATTAGCGATCTCTAACTAAGCAGGCAATATCGAATCAACTTGTTAAAGCCAATACCCTCTCTACAGCCAATCCCTTGGGGTAGACGCAGATATCTCTGGAATTAATAGATCCAACGTCCATTAAACGCCTTCTAAGTGCTGGACGTCTGGATTCATATTCCACATTAGCCAGTGAAACAAGCAATAAGCGCAACTAATCTAGAAGGGATTCTAGTATTCTAAACTCAACCACCTAAAACGACCAA
>Ga0041059_1002691_pt1 | contig 12995 bp, 17 predicted proteins | sample AraColnosormetaG_FD_56232 | JGI IMG/M metagenome (GOLD analysis project Ga0041059, IMG submission 56232) | Arabidopsis roots microbial communities from North Carolina, USA - Col MF nosort | ecosystem: Host-associated > Plants > Roots > Unclassified | place: USA: North Carolina | collected... | reverse complement strand
TGTTTATTTAAACAAAAAACGTTTAGTAAGAACAATATTTATTTAAACAAAAAACTTTGTTTTAAAATATTGTTAACAAAATACTTTTATGCTAATTTTAAAGGATTGATGTGCAGTTTGTTTGGATTAAATTTGATTGATAATGTGATTGACAATTTAAATTAAGAATTTAATGTAAAATTAATTATTTTGAAAAAAAAATTTAATGCTAATGGCATTGGGTTGTAAATAAGTTCAACTCTAAGATTTATTTGTTAAAATGGCTGCAAAAATGTATATGTAGATTGGCAACACCGGCCTTGAGATCAAACGACTTGGTGCGAGCCTCGACATAACCTCTAGCAAATCGAAAGATTCCACTACCTCCGACCACCGGCATTTCCCTAACCTTCGACATCACCACGTTCCGCCCAAGAATCGTTATCGTACTCCCATTGTACTTCCCCGTAGTGAAAGCAAAGTTCATCACCATCAAGAAGCCTATCTCTCCTTGGGCCGCTGCTACGTACATCCCTTGGGCTTGGCCCACCACAGTCGCATTCCTTGGCACATCGAATGTTAGTGGATCGTCCATCATGGTGATCGATCCGGATAAGGAAGAGTTCAAGACCGGCTGTTGGATCATCACGGAGCTAGGGTTTCTACCGTTTACAGAGTTGTGCCAATAGACTCGGAGATGAGTGAGTTTCTCCTTTTTGTAAGGGCCAAGGTGTTTCCCGTTCATGGTTCTTCCCAATTCATCTCCGACGGAAGCAACGGCATAGAAAAGGAGGATTTGTGCGGCGAAGATAAGGATGAGGTTAGTCATGTTGTGGTTTTTGTGTCTCTAGATGAAGGTTTGTGCTATAAATAAACGAGTGTTTTGTGTGTGTATAAATAGAGATGAAATAAGGCACGTTTTCTTTTGAGATTTCTCCATAAAATATGATTGATCCATTGGATATTGTGAGTTGTGATCAGTTAAAACACACAATATTGGGATTTGTTGGATTCTTTTTTTTTATAAACGTGTGATAAAGACCAATCGATGTATATTATTAGTTCGTACTCTGCATAGTTTGATAGTGGATACCAGTACTTTTTCGAAAGTATTATTCCAAGGATTTTATAGGATGCTATATATTGAGAATTTCTATAGTTCGATCAAGTTAGTTTTTCTTTCTTTCTTGATAGCGGTTTCATTTCATTTCAAGATTAGAAATTTTAAAGGTATGCAAATGAAACTACGTACGCTAGGTTATATCTACGTTACTCATTAGTATTGTGGTTGAAGTGTAGCACACTATAGATTACAATCTACTCCATCGTAGTCTCAGTTATCGAAGTTTTAAAGATCACTAGGCCATCAACTCTCGTCAATTAGTCGTAAGCTTTCTTTGTTTAATGGAGTTTGGTTGACTCTTATCAACGTGGAAGGATGCAAGTGGTGAATTGGGAGATCAATATGTTTTTTTTCTTACACAAAATATTTGACTTTTTCTTTTTGCTATGAATGTCAATATCATTATAAATGAAAAAAGTGTGGCTTTACATAGTAGGAACCTTTGGATTTGAATCCTTGGCAAAAAAAAATAGAACAAAGAGATAATACAATTAGGAACTTGGATAAAATAGTTTCATCGTATCCATTACTTCATCAAGTTGTGGAATCGTTTGCACTTTGGTCTTCCCGTGATGATGTTTCTTGTTTCTCGATCTATGCCCTTGAAGATAATATCCGGAGGGGAATATAAATCTGATTGTGAACTTCATAGGAAACACTTGACGCTTTTATACAAATGACGTTCTAGATCATTACAAAGAATGGAACTTACATGCTTTTTAAAAAATCACATGAGTGGGGTGTCGACATATGTGTACCTTACATGCTTTTACAAAAATCAAATCCTGAAAAGCAAAATAATGCATCACATTACCAGTACAATAAATAATGGTGGCTGGTGGGTATGTAAGTCTTTGCCTACTAAAACGAAGTACTGCATGATGAGCATGTGTTAATTATAGAGTGAATTAGGTAACGTATAACTGTATAAGACGTAAATAATAAACAGCAATGCAACTAAACTTCCTCATATTTTGATCAGATAATATTATTTTGTATTAGGACTAACTACATCATATTAGCAAGTGAATAATAAACTAAACAAATATATGTTCCAAGCTTTGGTTAGTAAGTGAATGGGCTAATTCATCGTTAATCCATCAGAGATCCTTGTAATTAAACTACGTTGTTATACAAGTTTATCAAAAGACAAAACAATTCTCTGAACGAATAGTCTCACCAACAAAAGAACACCCAATTAAGGTATTATTAAGTATTAATGTCTCTCTTATGCATTTAAATCAAGTTAACATTACACAGAGGACATATCTATTTCTCTTATATCAGTAATGCAAGACATAACAATTGTATTCAACAGTGGCGTCTCCTGTCTTAGGATCGAACCACTTAGTCCTAGCCTCGACATAACCTCTAGCTAACCGGAAGATTCCACTTCCTCCGACCACCGTCATTTCCCTAACCTTCGAGAACACCGTGTTCCGGCCAAGAATTGTGATCGTACTCCCATTGTACTTCCCTGTTTTGAAAGCGAAATTCATCGCCATCAAGAAGCCTAGCTCACGTTGGGCCGCTCCAGCGTAAAAACCTTGGGACTGGCCTACCACAGTCGAGTTAACGGGCACATCAGATGTTAGTGCGTTGTCCGTCATTGTGATTGATCCGAAGGAGGTTGAGGAGTTTGAAACCGCCTTCTGAATCATGATGGCAGTAGCTAGGGTTTTGACCGCTTAAGATGTCGTGCCAATAGACTCGGAGATGGGTGAGTTTCTCCTTCTTGTGGAACCTTTTCGGGTTCATTTCTTTAGCAAAATCTCCAACGGAGGCAACGGTGGTAAAGAGGAGGATTTGAGCGGCGAGGATGAGGATGAGGTTTGGCATGTTTGGTTACCTAATTATTTTATTTACTTGGTTGTTTCTCTAATTTTCTCGTGTAATATGTTTCTTTCTTGTTTTTAGTTCAGGTTAAAATGGGAGTGTATATATATAGATGAGGATGTGTGCTATATATAGCAAGTTTATATATAGATGTGATCATGAGTGTGAAAAAAGAGAAAGAAAAGATAACATTTGCTTGTATTTATAGAAGTAAAAGCGTGTGCTATTTAAGAAAAAAAATCTTCTATGTTAGAAAATAATTTCAAGTTTGAATTACTTGATTTTGGAGGGGATAATCTTGATAATATAAGATTTCTTAATGGTGGGCAAAAGTATTATTAATTTTCTTATGATTGACAACGAATGAACTAAATTTCAAAAATATTACACTAAATAAAGCTTATAATATAAACTATGTATAAGCAATCCGCATGTGCATAGTGGTACACAAGTAATTACGAATTTACGCAATTGGTGATAATAACTTCATGTTTGATTATACTTTATGCATATTTGCCTATTAATCACTTAATTATTTGGGTTTTGGTTTATATGCTTTAGTGCTTTACCAATAAAAATTTATGGGAAATTTCTTACCTAAAGGCATACTCACTTCCATTTTTAGTCGGTAATTTCAACCAAATTTCGATACTTGATACTAAATTTATGAAAAGAAAAGCAATTTTCTATTCGTTGTAACTTGGAAGTCATTTCTTTTTCTTTTTTTTGTTCATACTCAACTTTTGATTTGTTTTTTTCTTTTGAGGAGACTTCTTCTCCGTCCTTTTTCCTCGGCCACTATTTGAATTTGAACCCATTTAGCATGTTATTGAATATTGTAGAGCGCGTTATACAGTATATTATAGTAGTTCGAAAACAAATTATCTAATTGAGTTAAGTTGCCTACCAACAACGTGGCAGGATGTAATTGGCAGAGTTCTTTTATTTGTTGACTATTTTATTTGATGATACTTCCAAGTTCCAAGTCTTATTTTGTCTGATGGGCTTAATATAGTTGTATCTCACAATCACCTACGTTACATATACATATGCTCGTTAAAAAGGAAAACAATGGGCCGATGATGTTCATTTAAGGCCATTAAGATATTTTAAAAAGGAATTGCCTCTTTCAATACTCGCTTGGCCATTAGATTAAGACCAAACGGTAGTGTGAGATGTAGCAAATACAAAAACAAAAATCACGTCAAAAAAAAAAGAAGTATCAAAATCTATTAAAAGACATAGTCCCCCAAAAATCATCCATCACTTTAAGCAGACAAAATCCAACAAAAAGTATTTTATCAAACATTAAAAAAGAGAGGCATAATAATTCATCACTATCATCAATAATGCAAGACATAACAGCTGTACTCAACAGTAGCATCTCCTGACTTTTGATCAAACCACATGGTCCGAGCCTCGACATAACCTCTAGCAAACCGGAAGAGTCCACTTCCTCCAATCACCGGCATCTCCCTAACCTTGGTCAACACAGCGTTCCGGCCAAGAATCGCGATCGAACTTCCGTTATACTTCCCTGTCTTGAACGCAAAGTTCATCACCATAAGCGCAGATGCATCACGTTGACCAGTAGCAGCGTAGATCCCTTGCGCTTGTCCCACTAAAGTCGAATTCACCGCGACCTCCGTAGTTAATCGGTTATCGATCACAGTGACCGATCCGAAGAAGGAAGAGTTGGAGATAGGAGGGTTGATCACGACCGAACTAGGGTTTGAGCCGCTTAAAATGTCGTGCCAGTAGACACGGAAATGAGTGAGTTTCTCCTTACGGAGGCCAAAATGTTTTTTGTCAATGGTTTTTGCAAAGTTTTCGCCTTTACGGGCGGAAACAACGGCTGCGATGAGGAGGATTTGGGTGACGATGATGAGGATGAGTTTTGCCATGAGTGGAGAATGTGGTATGTGTTTTTTTTCTTCTTCTTGATGGTGTCTATGTCTAGACTATATATAGTAGAAGAAGACGATGGCGTAGGTACCGAAATATTAAATATTTGTGCCACGAAAACATGGGCGGTATTATTATTACAAGTCGTCGTATTATTCGAGCCATAAACCAATAATTGTACATGCAATTAAGCTTAAACAAATGATTTTTTAAATAATAACTTTTCTCTATTACTTTTGATATTCTTACTTTTCTCTCGGCCGTACTAATTATTCAAAAAAAGACCAAGACTTGTAGTCTATTATTACACTGTAACAAGAAATAATTAAAGACCTTTTAAAGATGTTCATACTTCATACTTTTTTTGGAAAATATTTTAAAGATGTTGATACCGAATTTACTAATTTAGTTTGATTACAGTTTGCTCTTTCGTTTATACATTGAAAAAATGGTAATGAACTATTTTTAGATTTAGCAGTTATTGCAGTTAATATATGAAAAAGGTAAAATTACTTTCACTAAATTTTCTTATGAGTGGAATTTATTTAGGTTAAACAACAACTATTGAATTATGATATTTTGTGAGCAAGTAGACAATATATCCATAATCCATTGCTTTATTTTGAGCTAGAGATTTGCCATATTTGAATTGGCAACATGGCACTGCGCCAATGGCGGCAGAATATTATTTTGTTGACACGGTATACCGAAAGTTTTCCTTTTGTCGCGGTCAATGGGTCTCGTTCATACTTTCATGTTTCTTTTTGATACAAAAAAATTCAAAGTGTTTGGTGTAGACCATCTTCCAAAGTCTTTTCTTAATCAACCCGTTATAATTGACAATCATAATATATATTGATGAATAAGACATGATGTCAACGTTACATGTATTGGTTAGCTAGTCCCTTTCAAAGTGTTTGGGTGTAGTTTGAAAGTTGCTATCAAACAATGACATTTGTGAATTGTGATACATAAATTTGAAAATCAATCCATATGGGTTAACATCAATCAATATTCATTTTGGGCCACATTAGCATACTTCCCTTGGGCCTGGCCCACTTCAGATGTAATTTGTTTCTATCATGAATGGTCCCTCTTCAGCACGAATTGCAATGTGGATTTTATTCTCTATTCTCATTGGCTGAGAAGTGCATAAAATTAGTCAGAAAAAAATCCAAAGTTTCCTTTTAACACATGTTTTGGAGTCCACAAAATTTGATATTTATTTATTGTATAGAAAAAAGACCAATCCCTATAAGGTTTAAAATCTAGGCCTAATAATCAGCATCATATACTTAGTGCCATTGCCTATTCATCATCACTTCAACATTCACCACCACCGTCGCTGTCGAAAACCCCACCTTCACCGTCGTATACTCTGCATCTCCCTCGCCGAGCTCCCATATAGTGTGGTACGAGATCCTTTTCTTCTTCTTATCCTCTCTTGTTTCTCTTCTTAATCGTCTTTCGAGATGGGTTGATTCCGATACACTCGTATGTTGTGGATGAAATTGTTCGATTCTAGTTTATGAGTTGTTGCATGTTGGTACCCTTAATTGTATAGCTGTTTTACTTGTCAATTAGCTCTGTTATTATATGCGTCTGTCTACTAGGTTTAATCTCCATTCATGATTTTGCCAAAACCCAACATCCTTTAAAGACTTCTCTTTTGATTACCTCGTGAGCCTAATTGTTGACTTGTGTATCTTGTATGTAATATTCTCAAGAGAGATGTCAGATCGATTGACGCGGATTGCTATCGTGAGTGAAGACCGGTGCAAGCCTAAGAAATGTCGCCAGGAGTGCAAGAAGAGTTGTCCTGTTGTCAAGACTGGTACTTTTTCTGAGTTTTTGAAATTTTGTTCATAAAGAACGTTTTTTTATGCCTTGTTTTGTTTCTCTAGGGAAACTTTGTATCGAGGTTGGTTCTACTTCCAAGAGTGCTTTCATATCAGAGGAGCTGTGTATCGGATGTGGTATATGTGTTAAGGTACTTATATCTTTTTACATTGAATGAATTTGTCTTCCTCTTGTTGGTGGACATTGAGTGAGAATGATTTTTGGTGTACAATTTTGCAGAAATGCCCGTTTGAAGCTATTCAGATTATCAATCTTCCTAAGGACTTAGCCAAAGATACAACCCATCGATATGGGGCTAATGGTTTTAAGTTGCACAGGTTAGCTAATCAAAAGTTTTTGCCTTGTGGAATCTGATTGATAATCTTTCTTTAGGGCTCTGATATGTTTCTCGGCTTGCAGGCTTCCAATTCCACGGCCGGGGCAAGTCCTTGGGTTGGTTGGAACAAATGGTATTGGAAAATCTACTGCTCTCAAAATCTTGGCTGGAAAACTCAAACCAAATCTTGGCAGATTTAATGTAACTATAGACTCTCTGAATTTTCTCTACCTTTTACGTTTAATGTGTCTATTCTGTAGTTTATGTATGATTGATTATTCTACTACCTCTTGCGCAGACTCCTCCTGACTGGGAAGAAATTTTGACTCACTTCCGCGGGTCAGAACTTCAAAGCTATTTCATCCGAGTAGTAGAGGAAAATCTAAAGGTTAGGGTCCAAACTATTCTTGATATTTATTCTAAGGAAGCAGCTCATGAAGTGAGTCTGATGCCCCTTGTTTGTATGACAGACTGCTATAAAGCCACAACATGTTGACTACATAAAAGAAGTTGTTCGTGGTAATCTTGGGAAGATGCTTGAGAAGCTGGACGAGAGAGGACTGATGGAAGAGATTTGTGCTGATATGGAGTTGAACCAGGTCCTGGAGCGTGAAGCAAGACAAGTATCTGGTGGAGAGCTGCAGAGGTTTGCCATTGCCGCAGTTTTCGTGAAGAAGGCTGATATATACATGTTTGATGAACCATCTAGTTACCTCGATGTGAGGCAGAGACTCAAGGCTGCTCAAGTTATACGATCACTCCTCAGGCATGACAGGTCTGATTTTCTCATCTTCTGAACTCCTTGGTATTGAGTTTATCTTCCCAAATAGGATACATGTTGCTGACATGGGCTTTACCTTTTTGTTGTTGTAGCTACGTAATTGTTGTGGAGCACGACCTCAGCGTCCTTGACTATCTCTCGGATTTCGTTTGCTGTTTGTATGGGAAACCAGGAGCATATGGTGTCGTGACTCTCCCCTTTTCTGTCAGAGAAGGAATCAACGTGTTCTTGGCTGGATTTATCCCCACAGAAAACTTGCGTTTTAGGGATGAATCCCTGACCTTCAGGGTAAAGCTTTTCCTTTTCCAGTGGCCTCCAAGAGAAGTGGTTTTCATTTGTGACTGATATCGTTTTTTCTTCTCTTTCCAAGGTTTCTGAGACTACACAAGAGAATGATGGGGAAGTGAAGTCCTATGCAAGATACAAATACCCAAATATGACTAAGCAACTTGGAGATTTCAAGCTGGAAGTGATGGAAGGGGAGTTCACAGACTCTCAGATTATCGTAATGCTTGGAGAGAATGGTACAGGGAAAACGACCTTCATCCGGATGCTGGTAAGATTCCTCTCCTTTGTTTTCTCAGCTCGTTGTGGTTAGATGTTGAAGGATTGAAATTTGTATCTTAATGCAGGCAGGCGCATTCCCACGTGAAGAGGGTGTACAATCGGAGATTCCAGAGTTTAATGTGTCGTACAAACCGCAAGGGAATGATTCGAAGCGCGAGTGTACAGTGAGACAGTTGCTACATGACAAGATTCGTGATGCATGCGCACATCCTCAGTTTATGTCAGATGTAATAAGACCGCTTCAGATTGAGCAGTTGATGGACCAAGTGGTAAAAACTCTGTCTGGTGGAGAGAAGCAGAGGGTTGCCATTACTCTATGCCTTGGGAAGCCTGCTGATATCTATCTGATTGACGAGCCAAGTGCGCATTTGGACTCAGAGCAGCGGATCACAGCTTCAAAGGTCATAAAACGGTTCATCCTGCACGCAAAGAAAACCGCGTTTATTGTGGAGCATGACTTCATAATGGCAACCTATCTTGCGGACCGAGTCATTGTGTACGAAGGACAGCCAGCTGTCAAGTGTATTGCTCATTCTCCACAGTCGCTGCTCAGTGGAATGAACCACTTCCTATCGGTAATCTAACACTTTTAAGATGTTTGAGTTATTATAAAGGGATCAATCTCCTCTATAAAGCCAACTAACTTGTTGTCCTTTGCAGCACTTGAACATCACATTCAGACGGGATCCGACTAACTTCAGGCCAAGGATAAACAAACTAGAGTCCATCAAGGACAAGGAGCAAAAGACTGCAGGATCATACTACTACTTAGACGATTGATTGATCGGTCAGAGAGAGATGGCGCTTATGCATACCTAAATCTTCGGAAAGTGAACTAGTATATTAAGACGTAAACAGTCCCTTTGATTATTCTGTTTGTATTTCGAGACTCCCTCTGCTTAAAGTTGTGACTAAAGCGTAAGTTGGTTCATGGCCACTTACCTAGAAATTTAAGCATTCAAACATTAGAGATAGAATTTGGCAAGAAAGAAAGTTATAGGATTTAAAAGGTACATGGAATTATGATAATCTTTTCTTATGAAAAGGATTGATTCCGGTTGTCTTATTCCAATATAATATTTGTCGTTTTGTTCTCTTTTTGATTCTGTCAAAACTCGTGTTATCTTTGTCGTATTGTCCTGCTTTTATTTTGTCAAAACTTGTATTGTCTTCTTTGATTTCTGAACCACTTACGCTAAATAATCAATGTTCTTTTGGTGATTGTTTCATAAGAATGTGTTTTTTTTTGTGGCTATTTCTTACACTTCAAACATATAATAGTTTTTTTTCTTCCGATAAAGCTATATGAGAAGCTTTTTCTATCATATAAATATATAATACTGTTTGCATGAATCAATCGTATGCCACTAAAATATTCTAATTATATATGTTTTTTGGATCCATCAAACTTATTTTGTATATACTTTGTTTGATTTTAGTCAAACAAACCAAGAGTTTTGTTTGAAAACACACATACGATAACTAAAATAGATAGATATATAGGTGATCATAGGGAGAGAGAGTCATGAACGTGAATGGACTTAGAGGCCCATGTCTCGAGCATCCTGGCTTCCTTTTCCAATCTCATATCCTTCAAGGATGCCACCGGTGGGACCAATTTGGGTATGTTCCATATTCCACAGAAGAGTCATCTCTTGTTGAGACAGAGTTCCTTCCTCTCTTGCTGCTTTCCTACGCTTTTCCCAATCAACAATGGCTTCCACATTTACACAATGGCGTGACAAGGTCTGGATTATCTGTCATAGGGGAAAAAAAAAACAAGGTTGATTAACATCAAAATAATGAAATAAGACTAAATTTTTTTAGCAAAATATATTTTTACTCACAATACCAAAAACGGGGGAAAAAGGTGACTGAGGTTCAAGACATATCTTCTCCACAGACTCTATGATTTGGATCTATTGTTTGTGTGTAGAACAAGTACTCGTCAAATAGACTAGAGGTTGTAATTGTTTACTTATAACAAAGCATCATATTGTTATCAATTAATTTACTCACTTGTGTAGTGTTGCTGGTGGCATATGGAATAAGGATAGGACCATATGCATCAAAAACCAAATCGATGGTTTCTTGGATGCTAAGGCGCTCTGAAACAGTTTTTGACAATGAGAGTTGATATAACTCAGAAGAGAAGATGCAAAAGAGAACCTAGTTAATTAATTACCGTTTAGGTTTACACGTCTTCGAACAGCAAGAAGCATTCCCTTCACAATGGCCTCCGCGTATTTTGAGTGAGGCACAGATTCGGCCAAAGTCTCCGACATTCTTTCAAGCTGATTACGGATTTTGTCCATCGAGTCACTCCTCTCATAAGCAGTTTCTAATAGACCAACAATCTACAAAGAAACAAAATGTAAAAACATTAGTTGATAAACTATAGGGATATGATAACAATACAAAAACAACATGTCATGAAATTTTAGTATATCAATCTTATACCTCAGCACTCAGATCCTCAGCGCCACCTTCCATTTTCTTTCTAGTACAACAAAGACACAAACAAGATTTTATGATCTTCTCATCGTCTTCTTGGTGCTTATTTTATAGGGGAAAATTTACAGCAAAGTTAAAAAGGTGAGAAGTTGTTGATAGAAAAATCGACATCTATAACACACTAAAGATATATATTTGAAATAAATAGTTATTTGATAAAATAAATTTGGCTAATATAAGGAATTATATGTGACGATGATACTTCAACAATAGTAATTTTCTGAAGAAATTATGAATATTTGATGACCATGTGTTTAATATCTTTTGGCAGCTATGTAATTTCGTTAAAAGCTCTGCAAAGATAATTTGCTATAATAAGACCTTTTTTGAAAAACGAATACTAATCGATGACAAAGGTAAAAATGTAAAAACGAAAGGAGAAGGTGGTGACTGGGGCAAATAAAGTGGTAATATGAACTAAAGCACACGCTAAATCATCTTTTCTAATGGGTTTTGTAACTGCAATTTTTGTCTTTGTTTGCAAATGGAAAAAATGCTTTAACAAAGTTTGATGTTTCCTCAATGAGGGTTTGAATTTAGGGAAGAAGAAGCGGCGAAAACAACAAAAGTAAACGACATATAGAGAAAGAATCTGACTGACAAACAGCTATACAAAAATACAAACGTATTTTCGATGGAAAAGAAAAAAAAAAAAAGCTTTGGGAATTTGTTGCTTTTTATCCATGTTTTGAAAATGTATGTTCTAGTTCCATGGATAGCAAATAGATTGACACGGATTGCATTAGGTCTCTTTGTAAAAAAAACATTAAATTATTTGCATACCAAGTAAGATAAATTGTTGACAAGTAAAATAAATTGTTATCAGTATTATTATTACTTTGGACTTCGGTTTTGGAGTCAACACTTTTTAATATTATTATTTTGGTCTACAATAAAAGATCAGAAAGAAAAGAAACAAAAAACGCTAGAGGAGAAAACCAAAGAACACAAACCCTAATCCGCCTCCTCACGGCCGTGAATCTCCTCCGTCTTTCGTTGGCTTAGAATGACGACAATTTCTGATCTTCCTGAGGATGTGGTAGAGGAGATACTCCCTAGGGTTCCATTGACATCTCTGAGCGCAGTGCGATCCATTTGCAAAACGTGGAATACTTTGTCCAAGAATCGTGTTCTTTGTAAAGCGGCAGTAAAGAAACAGTTTTTGGGATTCATTATGATGGATTATAGGGTTTGCTCCATGAAATTCCATCTCCGAAACGACGAGGGAGGAGACTTGGTTGATGATCTATCTATAAAGCAAGTAGGTATACTTGATCAAATCGAGATATCTGAAGTCTTACATTGTGACGGCTTACTCCTTTTCGTCACTAAGGACAACTCAAGTCTTGTGGTATGGAATCCCTATTTGGGGCAAACGAGGTTGATACAACCCAGTAACAATTTCCACTGTTCAGACCGCTATGCTATCGGATATGACAATAACCGTAACCTCAAAATCTTGAGGAATTTCAGTGATTATGGAAGCTCTGGTTATGAAATCTACAATTTTCGTTCTAATTCATGAAAGAGTTTTGATCTCACTTCCGACTGGTATATAGGGTCTAATAAACGTGGCGTGTCTTTCAAGGGAAATACATACATCTTGGCTCAAGGGAAAATAAGAGTGGATAGTAGATGGAAGATTGAGGCTATTTTACTCTCGTTTGATTTTACAACTGAGAGATTTGGACCGCGGTTGCAGCTTCCGTTTGGCTTTTATTATCCACAAGATTTGTTCTCTTTATCTTGTGTCAGAGAAGAGCAGCTCGTGGTATTACATCAAAGCTGGATGGTTTCTGGCGAACTGGAGATTTGGATTACGAATAAGATTGATCCCGGTGTTGTCTCGTGGACCAAGTTTTTGAGATCCATCTCTTGTTGTCGAATTAGTATCCAAGCTGGGAGTTTCTTCATTAACGAGGAGAATCAAGTGGCTGTGGTTTTCGATCTTGACGAATATAAAGGGAGTGAGACATGTCGCAACCAAACAGCTTACATTATCGGACAAGATGAATACTTCAAATCTGTGAATATTGGGGAGGCTCCGAATCTCGGAAGACCTGAGAAATATGCTCCACACATATATTGTCGCCCACTTGTGTGCTCTTCTTATG
>Ga0041059_1002690_pt1 | contig 12996 bp, 8 predicted proteins | sample AraColnosormetaG_FD_56232 | JGI IMG/M metagenome (GOLD analysis project Ga0041059, IMG submission 56232) | Arabidopsis roots microbial communities from North Carolina, USA - Col MF nosort | ecosystem: Host-associated > Plants > Roots > Unclassified | place: USA: North Carolina | collected 2013-09-02 | reverse complement strand
TTTTCGTTTTATAAAAACAGAGTGAAATATAGAGTAAGACAAAACAGAGTAAAATCTGTGTTGTCCGATCCTTAACAACTTTGAGAGTTCAAAGTTCTACACGCTGGAACCATTCCACCAGAAATGCTTAACAATGGTTGATCAGAGAACCACCTATCTGTCCAGAATCGGATCTGTGAGCCATCCCCTATCACCCAGCGAATTCCCGGAGCCACCACCTCAGAGAGTTTTAATTATTTGTCCATGTGTCCGGTTACTTTCTTAATTTAAATCAAGCTTTTAATATTAGTAGTAGTACTGTTTAAATTGACCCAAGAAATAAAAAAAAATATTGTTGTAATTGTAATTGTAATAGAACAGGGGATATGTACTTTGTCAACATATTAGAGAATTATAAGCATTAATGCATATGTTTGCACTTGTTTCCTTTGATTTTTGCAACCTCTTTAGACTTCTAAACTACTTGATCTTCTCTTTTTTATTTCGCCGTCGATGAGATTTCTTATGGCTCGCCATTCTTCTTGTCATGAACCGTTTTAGTATCACTCTTCCCTTTTGATTCTTTTTAGAAGTGTTCTCTTGATTTACAACATGTTCTATTGTGTATAATTTTGCACTTCTTTCCTTTAGAAAAACCAATTTGTGTGTTTCCACACTACTCGATTATTCACCAGATTAACTCGTTAAGGGTGGTCATTACTATACAACTACGATTTACTTAAACTCTTGGCTTTTGACACTTAATGCTCAAAGTCTTTAGGATTACACAAAAACTCTAATCCTAACTATCAACCAACTTGGATAACAATAAAAAAAACTAAATGAATCATTAAGCTAGTAACTTACACTTGGTTACCATTCTTCAAATGATCCTACACTTAACCAACCCCGGCCCAATATATTTGGGAGCCTTAGGGCAAAAAAATTTTTTTGGCCTATTATTATAAATAAAAATAAAATTTACTTATTTTTTTCAAAAATTTGAAGATTTTTTTAGTGAAAACTTTTATTTAAAACTTTTTAGGCTTTTTTAGACTTTTTCGTATAAAGAATTAGGCCTCTTGAACATAATTTTCATATTAATAATGTTTAAAAAAAATATTTGAGCCTTCTTATAAGTAAATTTTTTATATAAAAAAAAATGCCCCTGGACTTCGCACCTCCGCCCCACACATCTAAGCCGGGGCTGCACTTAACAAAACTATAGTAATAATTACTTCTATTTTTGGGTATCAATGTGAAGTACTAATAATTACTTAAGATAAAACAAGCAATCAACACGCAAAACACAATAAAAATAATAATAAAAAAAATCCATATATACATGCGTCGAGACCCTTTTGGTCATAAAGGTTACAGTAATTTGTTCCTAAGGTTTATCTTCTCGATTTGCTAGCTTTTATATTATGTCTTACTAGTTGCTTCTTGGTGCCAAACAAATGGGGAAACATCTGCAAAAATAGATTAGTCCTCATGGTTGTCATCTTTCCATCTTCTGGTAAGACATCTGCATCCAACATCCAAGGGTAAACAATATCCCATCTATCTAATTGTATAAGGACATCGATTTTACAATCATTTCTTATTTTAAATACCCAAAAACTCGAAAATGATAATGCCAGATCTTGGCCTAAACGCCAATAAAAACTTTTTCATATAATTTTATAATTTAAGTGTCACTTTTTCATAAGCCAATTACTTCGGACTTAACCATACGTTACATTTTCACGTGAAAGTGTGACACATATCGCTGATTTCCATGAAGCGTTTTTTCGTTTCCCTAGCATCTGATTGGTTAACATTTTTAAAATGGCAAATGTGATATCGTGATAAATACTCATGAACCAGACCTAATTCTGAATCATAATAATCTAAAATCTCAAGAAATGAGTATGTATTGGCCATTACAATTTAAAGTATAAAAATACAAAGACATGTTATAGCAACATACTAGTGAAATAATTTTAACAAATCATTGAGAATGAATTAGGTTTGGACGTAGAAATTAAGTTTATGAAGAATAGAGAGAAGCTTAGAGATGGTAAGAGGTTTCTCTTGAAAATCATTAAGGCCAGCTTCCATAAACTCTTTCTTCTCTCCTTCGTTAGCTCGTGTTGTTACTCCTGCTATCTTGCTCTCTATTCCCATCTCCCTTAGTCTCTTTGTTGCCTATATTTCAATATTCAATCAAAAGAGAAGAAAAAAATCCATTAATTAATTATTTTGATATAACCAATAATCTCTTTAAAAATAAATTTTCCATAGACCACATAAAACTTTTATTTCTTCAGCTATTTATGTTTCATAGGTTCTGAAAATAACAATCCAGGACCGGTTTTTAGCATATTTATTTCTTAAAAATATACGTAATATATATTAGGGTCTATAATCTCTAATAAAATATTTTGACAAATCAAATTATACCTTTAGTGAATTTTTTTCACTACATACAAGGCTACAAATAGTTTAAGATGGAAGAATTCTCAAATAAAAATAAGATGAAAACGAACTTCACATAAAGACAATCTTTTTAATCTTTTTTTTTGTTGAAAGGCCTAAGATTTTTTAATCTTTTTTTCTAAAAATGTTTTGAAAAGTTAAAAGAAAAAAATATTGCACCATAGAAATAATTCTTCTTCTAGGTAGTAACCAAATTTTAGTGTCCAAAGTTTAATATCAAGTAACGAAGAATTTAAAGAGTAAAATCTAAATTTTTAGTTACCTGAATACCGTTCATGATGGGCATGTCCATGTCCATAAGAATAAGATCATAGTTACCGCCGGAACAATAAACGTCGACGGCTTCTTTTCCGTTTGTGACGACGTCGTTTTTAATCCCTAGACGATTCAACAGCTTCTGATGTATAGTTTGGTTTACGAAACTGTCATCGACGACCAAAGCTGTTAACTTCGACTCTGCCAAATTTGGAAGTTCTTCAGCTACTTGATCTCTCGTCATCTTTTTGTCTCAATTCTTTGTGAGAATGTTGTAAAAATTCTAGTAAAAGTTGTTTGATGAAACTCATAAATATTGCAGAGTCTATATATAAAGGAGAAAAACATTAAGAAAGAATCAACAATTTATGGAACGTAAAAACAGTATCACTTAGATTGTGTTTTATGGATTCGGAGAAGATCTAGTAGTTTTATTTTACTTTTCTATTTTCAGTAATAAATCTCAGCCGTTGCTTTCTCTAGATGATTTTATATTTTCACGAGATTAGCCAATATATTTTCACTTATATCATAAATATTTAGGGTTTAAGATTTAGTTCAATCAATGTTGATCTCTTGAGATTTAAATTTTCCAAAATACGGTGTGAGAAACAGACATGAATATACTTTAACTAAAAAAAATTAGACATGAATATAGCAAATAATCATATAAGATTATTCCTAATTATAACTATAAACCTGAGTATATTTAGCAAGAAATATTACATTATGTAATTCAGTTTTGTAAGTTGATCTATCATTTTTTTTTCTTCAAAGTTCTAAGATTTATCAACATCATTTTGACAAAAAAAAGATTTATCAATATTTATGTCGTAGATTCAAAATTTATTTTATAAAACAAAAGTGACACAATGAATGATATGAAAAAAAATCTTGTAAATATTATTTCTCTTTAAAGATATCTCTGAGAATATGTTATATAGATTATCTATTAGATTTATTTTCTTGTTTTTATATATTTTATTTAGATTTATAAAACTGAAATTGGGGGCGACAATTCAGGCCGAATAAAACCCAAACCGAGCCTATGCACAACCAATTCAGTTAAGCTTTTCTTCAATCCAAACGATTCGGTAAAATCTTTACATATTATTCCTCTACAAATATTTATCTCAGTGTATATAATAAATATTTTTTTATATTTTTTTTCATCTGAATATTATTAACAAAACATAGAAGAGTACAACTACCAACGAAAATAATAATATCCATGATATGATAAGCTGGCCAAAAATAGTGATATCTCCGAAGACAAGAGTACAAAAAAAGAGGAACAGACAAATTAAACAACGAAAGATATAAGACGATAAGGTAAAACTTTGAAAAAGAACCCAAAAACATCAAATGAATGAAAAAACTAGGAAACAGTACTAGAATAGTAGAATCTAAAAAGAAAAAGACTAAACTAGAAGCTAAGAGAACGAATGCCAATTGCCTTATTTTTCTTGTGGAGAGGAACCGAAGCAAAACCCTTGCATAGTTCCTCTCTCTGCTGAAAGAATTATAGAGCCCCCAACACATCCCCGAGAGAATTCGATATACTCAAACTGAAAAAGATACCGCTATTGATGGAAAATTAGGGAACCACATACTCCAAACATAGCAGATCTTAATGAAACAGAAGAACCAACCAAAGAAATTGAGCCAAGAGCCTATGGCAAGTAGCATTGAGTCTGTCTCATCACAAATGCAGACAAACAAATGGCCAGGCAGAAACTTCACTCAAACAAGACTCAACCACATAACACACAAAGATCAAAATAAAGACTTCGAATCTAAGAAATTTAATATATTTGATTAGTAATTTTATATTTTAAGTACATTTAATAAAAGTAAAATTCCATAAACTTTACTAAAAATTATTACATATAATATACCATCATTAAACATTTTAACATAACTTCACATATGGTAACGAGGCAAATGCAGATTTTATTTCTAGCATTTTTTGTATTATTCGCTTTATAGATAAAAGATTCTACAGAGGTTGTGGCCTTGACTGAACAATGTAAACATCTTCACCAACCAAACAACCTTCAACGTCTTGAGCACAGCCAAAGTTTCTTTCCAAGAAGAAACCAACCGAACCGAGTCTCTGACCGAGCTGCTGTCTAAACACCGAGTCAACAGTTAAACGTTTTTTGCTATAGTCCACGGTCAACCGAACGTATTTTCCATCAGCAGGACCTGTTCCTGACACAAGAAGCTCTTCGCTGAAGTTTGCGAAAGCTAAGGTTTGTACAATCCCGTCGAGCTTACCCGAAGCGAGTCTCCATGGTGTTCCTCTTGTTCCTGAAGCTAAAGTCTCACCTAAACCAGGAGCGATCTCGGCTTCCACAAGGTTACTGTCCGGATCAGCTGGACTCACTGTGTGCAGAACGAATGATAAGTCCGGCGAAAGCATTTCTTGAACGAGAACAGCCATTGAAGCTTCTCTTTGAGAGACACCAGCAGCTCTACGGCTTAGAACAGCTCTTCTTGTGTAGAGAGAAGCCCAAACTTGGCAAACCGAATCTGAAAACACCAAAGGATCCGAGGGACTCACGTTAGGGATTGATTCATAGAGTCCTGCAGCTGACATTCCGGCTAAGTCCTCGACGTTAGCACTTGAACGAACAATGAGACGAGCATCTTTGAGAAACGCTTTGCTTATGCTGTTGATTGTTTCTTTAGGCACTTGCAACGTTTTCATCACTTCATGGATCTGGTCACATATGTCGTCTAGCTCACCACCCTCAGGTCTGGCGGTTTCTAGTTTTTCTAGCAAAGACGCAAACTTTTCTTCCGAATTATTTTGCTTTAAAGCTAATTCCATCGATCCAAAAGGTATGACAACTCCAGTTGGAACCTTAAATGATGCCGGAACTCCGTGTTCGCTGTGCACTGCATATTCATCAGAAACCAGACAGTAATTTAGAAAGACATAAGATTTGGTACCAGTCAATTTTGTCCCCTCACATTTACCTTTACTAGAGGCTTCTGCTAAAGATGCAAGAAGACCACATGCAGCAGATTTTGAACCAGAAGTTGGTACATCTGCATCAGCAAGTGCTATGATTCCTCCACTAGGGATATCCTAGGGATCAAAGTTATATATCAGCAAGCAGTCTAAATGTCAATTGTACGGAATCACAGAGATATCAAAAGATTACCTTGGAAGAGTAAAGGAGGCTATTGGAAGATGAGGAACCAGGCTTTGATTCTTCATCATCGATAGATAAGCTCTTCTTATCTGTTTTTTTCTTAGATAAGCTGTTCTTATCCGTTTTTTTGGTCGCACTGGATTTGGAAGTGCGACTCCTACCCTCAGTTGAAAGTATCAGATTCACATGACTTGGAGATGCTTCCAACCTTTAAGGAGAGAAATGAGTTTTCTGGTTAAACGGGAGATTGGAAAAAATCAATAAAATGACAACATTGGACAAATCACCTCACAAATTTTCCCACAAGTCGTCGTATATCAGCAACCTTGTCATCATCATCACATGTCACAAAGACAATTTTCTCCTGTAAAAATGTATGCGAAATGAAGATTTTTCAACAATGCACTTCTCTAGTAAAACTTTAGGGAGTAAAAAAAGTGGGAATAAGGTTAGTGCCTGCCGCGCTCTAACGCCAAGGTGAGACAAGTGAGGCAGCTCCTGCAGAAGCATGACTCCAGCTATGTTCCCATTAGCAGCACTTACCTGCCAAAGCAAGTTATAAGGTAATCTTTAGTATGATGTTATGAATCATGGTGAGGTTGAATGTAGGTCAAAACCTCTTCATCGCCATCAGCTTTATTGACCAAGAGAATAATAGGACCACCAGAAGTTGCTGGCAATGATCCCGGAACAATGCTCTCAACCTACAGTCACAAGAGCCAGAAAAATGATCTACAAATGCGAATTCTCATCAAAGTTACAAAGCCTGAGGCATAAGTCGAAAATTTTCAACCAAGTAATGGTGCAGTAACAGCCAATCTAGAACACAAAGACAGTAATTGTTCCATCTCCAGCCTGTATTATTAGTGATTTGCTACTATCAGTAAAAGTTGTAACAGTTAACACATATCGTCTTTTAAACTGTACATTTCTGTAGCACCGAAACCATATACTTTTTAGTTAACACCTGCCTTTGAAATGACAATTCCTTCTAATAAACGAAATATGTCGGTGTAGTAAATTCAAAATCTCAGCTATGTATTCATTTCCCTTCTACACGCACCTGAACTAATGTCCCAGACGTCGATCCAGGTACAACGACATCCCAGCCCTCAGAACCAAGTGAATTTCTTACAGCTTTTAGAAGAACAGTGCAGAGCTTTGAGATCTGGAAAATAATTCTGTAAGACAGAACCTTAAGTATGGTTAGAGAAAATTACAGAAAGAGGATGATGAGTAAAATAATCAAGAAAAGAATCAGCAAATATTCCCAAATGATTCAATCAGATTGCTTGTATGGTTTAAGCTAAGTACTAGGAAGTAAAGGCCTAACTTACCCAGCACGAATCTCTGCTTCTGTATAGGTCTTGACACTATTCTCTGGAATTCCTAGAGCTTTTCCTAAAATCTGTAATAATAAAGAACGTGTTTATTAGATTAGCAGAAGAGTGATAATTTGGTCCGATATGTCCTTTTTCTGGTGAAAGAAAAGAATGTGGGCAAACGAATTTGAACTACAATAGAGGTTGCATCACTAACTTCATAATGTAAGGCATGGAATAATGTGTACCTCCACATTAGGAGGAAATATTTGAAGAAGCAAATCAGAATATTCTGCTGTTAATCTGCGTGCTCGATCAAGAGTTGCTTTCAGCCTCATGGCCCAAATTGTTTTTCCATCCTCTTCCCCTTCATGGAAAAACAATAAAGAGCATATAGCTTATAATAATAGCATGCAAATTCTTTACAACCACAAACAAGCCATACACGTCAGAGTTAAACAGAACGAGTTGACATAAGTGAGAGAAGGAATTAACCTTCTTTTTCAAGTAGGTCCCTTTCTCGCCAAGCAAGGAGTTCATTTCCAATGGCTAAACATTCTTCTTGCTTCCAACCAGATAGACCTACTTGGTGAACACCCAACACCAAAGCATCTAGTGGATCATTCCATGAGGCAACGTTTCTTGATCCCACATCTTTTGCCAGTTGATCAGCTCCTCCCATAGTTTCAAGAGCATTGAGGAATCTACACAAATCATTGACGAGACATAAGACGAGACGGAGAAAGGTAGCAGGAGTTTTAATAACTTCCAAAAGAAATTTAGCTCTTAAAAGCAATCAAAATCTTATGCACACCTGCTTAGTAGAACAAAAAAGTAGTCCTCGAGGCCGATCTCACAAAGGCGCCACTAATGAAACGAGGAAACTATATTAGTAAATAAATTGGTACATGATAATGCTGGATTGTTTAAAATAGCTCACCTTCTGGCGCATTGCAATGGCAGTATCAGGAGCATCATTTCGCAAGCCGCTATTAAGTTCCTTTATAATTGTTTCTCTTAAAGAAGCTAGAGAATGCATGGTTTTAATCAACTCCAAAACATTGCTTGATTCTCCTGATGTGTCAAGGCGCTGGAAATATGAATTTCGCAGTCAGTCTTATGAAGAGACTACAATAACAAAATTCTCATTGATTGTGTATAACATGCACAATTTATCAAATGATGTGATTATATGGACACATATCAACATTTCTCCTTTTGTGGCGTTTCTAAGAGTACATCCCCCTTTGGTTTTGATTTTCTTTCCTTTTATTGGAATAGAGAATGCAACCAAGGATGGGTTGTTATTAATTTAATCTGCATCTTTACGGTGGCTACCCTAGCATTGCTGTGTCTAGGGAAATACCACTTCAGAAGATCATGCAAGAAAACCCAATAAATATTGCATACTTCCAACAGAAAAGCACTGAATCACATGTAAAAGAAAAGTGAGAGCTTACCTTTTTACATTCAAAAAACAAATTGAGCGCAGAAAGACCTCTATCATCCATAGAAATTTTCATAGAATCAAGCTGTTCAGTGAGACTGCAACAAGATACAAGAGCTATTGAATTCTACAGTCCATGGGACCATCATTTAGCAAGTTAATCAGACGAAATGATAGGTGGTTTCAGAAATACCTTCCAGCATTAAAGAAATCTTTAAGCTCATTATGGAATATTTTAAACTGCTCCACAAAGTCTCCACTATATTTTCCTGGGGTCTCGGTAATTCGTTGAAGCATTGCTTCTGTTGCAATTAGATCTTCTGGACCAGCATTCCGGTGAAGCTTATTTTGTATCGTATGCTTGATTTCTTGCTGGAACATAGATATGTTATATGGATACCATTAAAAAAACTGATCTAATGACAAAACAGGAGAAAAGAGTTATTACCTTGAGATCATGAGGAATATCATTGCGATGGGCTATGTCCCTAATCCGAGTTAGAGGGACAGCTGCAGTAAACTCTGCTTTGAAAGAAGGTAAACACGGATGGATTTTCCGAGCAACAAGCACTTCCTACGAAATAAAATCATATCCAACTTAAAGAAGATGATACTATGAACACACCAACTACAAATATTTGAGAAGAGAGACTTGAAAGTCGAGATCTTGAAAGCGAAAAAATGTGTCACCTCTGGAGTAGCATCTTTCTTACTGCAAATGTGCTCCAACTCACGGAATATAAGTCTGGAAATCTCGGCATGCCTGTTTGGACGGTGATGCCCTCCATCTTCAAAACAAGGAATCTGACCTGTGTTTATCCACTGCATAAGAAGCCAGACAAACAAACAAAAAGAGTAAGCAAGGTGAATCCCAGATATATGAGAAAAGATAACTTAGGTTAGGCTATAGAAAGACAAGAGAAACCTTCAAATAAATTGCAGAGTATATGAGCGCCTTCAATCGTTCCTCCCTCTCAACACTCCCAACTATAACCTCGCGTACCATTTCAAGCTTGAACACATAAACACATTTCAAAATTGAGGTAATGTTTCATTATTCCCCAGCTTCAAAGGAAAACAAGTAAGAGGAAACTAAAATAACAGTCCAAAAGTGATACCTTTCTCCACCAGTTCTTAGAGTTGCGATCACCCTCAACCATCTTAAGAGCTGTGCCTTCAAGACCACTAGTATCCCAATTTCTACCAACTTCTCTGTTACCATGATCATTAGAACGCATAAAGGACGCATCTTTACCTTGCCATTGCCCACCCAATGTACTCTTCTGAAGCTGCGCACCATTTTCACTTCCCACTACTCTATCATCACCAACATCATGATTATCCCTCTCATGCCCACCATCACCAACATCATCATCATTACCAACCTCCTGAGGCAAATCAAGGGTTTCTCTAGTAGCATCCCAATGACAAACAACAGAAAAATTCCCAGAATTTGGAACCTTAAGGACACGATTATCACCAGATTCCCATGAAAGTGAACCATCATTCTTAACAATGACAAACTTATACTCCAAAACCTGACCACCGTCAAGTTCCAACTCACAAACCCATCCATTCTCACTCCAATTCAAAGGCGATTTCTTTTTCCATGAACCAATCTCTTTAGCTGATCCAAACATAGCCACATGGTCACCAAAATTAACTTGATGATCTAACCTCACATTCAACCTCACTTTCGTTCCTGACCCATCTTTCTTCTTCCGTTGTTCCTCACTAGGGTCAAATCAAAATTCGATTTTTATAAACTTACTCATACAATTTCAATAACATGATCAAAAGAGACCAAATTTAAGAAGATGAAGGAGTCATTTACATGGTGGAAGAAGAAGTAGCAGTGCAAGTGAGACGAGAATTGGAGTTTCTGAGTCGGTGAGATTGGTGGCTGAGATTAACTCTGTGAGTGATGTTAACGAGTCTAGGAAGTGATGATGATGAGTTTCTAGTGATGAAGGTGAAAGGAGAGCTGCAACAATGGCTGCCAATGCTCTCCATTGGAGGTGGTGTGATAAGAGATTTTTTTGTTTGTGTTCAGTCTTCAAAGTATCAAAGCCAGTAACAATCAATTATAGAGAGTTTCGCTTTTTCCTATGGGGAAATTGCCAAAATCACATGTCCATAAAATATCTTCTAAATATGATTTTTATTGATTATTTAATATTTTTGAAAGAATAAATAAAAATATTTAACTCTTCTTCAATCTTAAACCATTCTTTTCGTAAAAAATACGTAAAGATAGATCAATCATAAATGTCCTAGGAATAAGATACGTATTAGGTAATGTTTTTCTTTTGAAATTAAAATAAAAGTATTTATATATATATTTTTGATGCACTTTTTGATCAAAAATCTCTCTAATATTTACTAATAACATATGAGTTTTTATAAATTCTATCTCAACCAAAATGTTATATTCTTAAAAATTTACAAATCGTTAATTTGCATTAAATACTTGAATTAACTATTTTCTTTATTTCTTTTTTAGTCCCTACAAAATTTATCTAAAAATATTTTATTTTAAATTTAAATCTTTAATTAATTTTTATATTTATTAAATTACATTCAATTAATTGCTAATTTCCTAAAATCTATATATCTACATTAATAATAAATATATGATTTTTCTTTCATTTTTATTTGTTCTTATATCTAATTTATTTTTATTTGATATATATAATACATATAGTTAAAAATATATTAGTTTTTTCTGCATATGAGGTAATTCAAAATTTTAAAAACACACATATACTACTCAATCGATGAAGAAAAAAAATAAGTAGAAAAAATCCCACATTACTTTAAAAAATTGAGTAATAGTTCAGAGTCATACATGGCTTTCAAAGCAAAAACTATAGCCTACATAACAAGGTTCAACACAACCTGATTACAAAGAATTCTATAAAACAAAGATGGGCCTATTTCTTTGATCACACTGTGTCTTAGTAAAAACTAAGAGTCTCAAAGTCTGTAATCTGAAAAATCAAAGGAAGAAAAATTCAGGGAAACGAAACAAACACAAATGAGAAATCAAATAAATTAGCGAACCAAATTACAAAAACCTAAAACAGGAGGGAAAGCACTTACTCTTGTTATAAGAAGTAGACTTGACAAAAATAATCTTAAAAGGAAAAGATGATAACACTGAAGAGTTTGGAACAACTTTCTGACGGGAGATGGATTAGGTCGAGGGAGATTATACTATTAACAGAGGAAAAAAACCAAAAAAAACTCCATTTATTTTTAATTTGTTCATACCTGCGTTATTTAATTTGGCCGTTTAATACCTAAGTTAATTTTTATGTTCATTAAAAACCTTCATTTTTTTAAATTTTGGCAAAATCAGACATGCGAGTTAACGGGCGTTAACAATGGTAACGGAATCGCTAACCGCAGTTAAAACTTAACCATATAATGTTTACTATTTATATACAATTTGTTTTCTAATAGTTATGATCATATTATCTTAGTCCCAGTGGTTTTGAGAGAGATTATCATCCTCATCAGTTCGAGATCGATTCTCATCTCCAACAAATTTTTTGATTTTTTTTTTTAACAAAAGGCAAAATCTCAGTAATCCGAGTTACGATTTTGAATTTGATTCTGAGACTTTCTTTTGTTTAGCACCACGTTTGTTAGATCTGCTTCAATTCGATTTTGAGAACGAGCTAAATTAGATTCCTTCATCTCTTCAATTCATATTAAGGTTTTCAATTTCTAGATCGATTGATATGAATAAGTCAGCAAAGATTGCATATTCCCAGTTTTTGCTGATATTTTGCGTTGAAAAATCCAGACTTTGTTTTTCATTGTTAGTAACGTTGATAGCTTATAGAAAGATTATGTTACCATTAATTGCATCTGTTGATAACAAATAAGATCGATTATCACAAATCTATGTTGTATTAATTGGTCTAACATTTGGGACTTTTGGTTGGTGATTGATTTTGGTGCAATATCCTTTGGAGAAAGAAGTGAAGCAACACACAAGTGCAAAGCCTGTTGAAGTGAAAGAGATGGCTGACTTCGATTTTGCCTTTTTGTTAAAAAAAAAAGAAAAAAAATCAAAAAAAATTTTGGAGATGATAATCGATTTTGAATCGATGATGATGGTAATCTCTCTCATAACCACTCGACTAAAATAATATGTTCATAATTATTAGAAAACAAATTGTATATAAATAGTAAACATTATATGGTTAAGTTTTAACTACAGTTAGCGATTTCGTTACCACTGTTAACGCCCGTTAACTCGGATGTCTGATTTTGCTAAAATTAAAAAAAAAAAAAAGGTTTTCAATAAACATAAAAATTAACTTAAATATTAAACAGG
>Ga0041059_1002689_pt1 | contig 13011 bp, 21 predicted proteins | sample AraColnosormetaG_FD_56232 | JGI IMG/M metagenome (GOLD analysis project Ga0041059, IMG submission 56232) | Arabidopsis roots microbial communities from North Carolina, USA - Col MF nosort | ecosystem: Host-associated > Plants > Roots > Unclassified | place: USA: North Carolina | collected... | reverse complement strand
TTTTTTTTTTTTTTTTTTTGTCTTTTCTTGAGCATATGTACACGCATTGTTATTCTTCAGATTTTGGATGTTTAGCAAATAAGATATTCAAAAAATGCACATGCATGCATGAGAGATGGCATCTGAAACTAATATAATGAAACATTAAAGTAAGCATATGTATTTAGCTGTCTTATACAGATTCTCAAAATAGATGTAGACGTATATTATTGAGAATTGACAAAAAAAAACGTATATTATTGAGTTGTTGAGTCTAATTTTTTTTGTTGACACTATTTAAAACCGACAAGCACGTCAAACAGATATTAGTAATAGTATATAGGGTCTTCAGACATGTATTCGTTTGCCTTAAAATTGTATTTTAAAAAGATCTTCTTCTTTTTTTCATCACCGTTACCTTTATTATAAAACCAAGAAGATTAATATATAGTGAAATCCGTAAAGACGAAAAATTAACGTAGTTCTTATATTGAAGATGAACTACCAAAATCTAATTAATTCTTATGTGATTTTGTTAATCATTGTCTTGGAATTCACTATATAATGAAGTTCATCATCTCTAAGGAATGGTTTTACTTTGGTCCGATTCTTTCGACTTTTGGTCGTTCCATTTCTCATTGAATCAAATCTATGCCCAAAGGTAAAACATAATCTTCTACAGTACTTTTAGATATATGATCCAAATTCTCATCGACCTAAACTTATAAGTCATTGAATTCAACTAGGCTTGTGCACATAGCTGGGAGGCACCAAATAAACTCCTTCTTCGAAGTAGACAACTCGTAATGAATGTATATTATTTTTATCAACCGACATCTCCGTTAAGAAAATAGATAACAATTTGAAGAGAAGAGTCGTTGTTGACAATGATCCGTTCATTAATATAAAGCATTGTCACAATCTCTATATGTCCCATAACCTTCCCCTATCCCCATGAATGACCACCCCCATCTCTTCCTTATCCATCATCTCCCACACCTCATCACTCTCAAAGACAACGACATTTTTCACCCATAAATATATTTACATAACAAAATTTATTCGAAACAACATTAATCAACAACCAAACATTACATTCACACAAAGTAACAAAAAAGGTTCAAGGGAAATGGACCACCAGAGAGACTTATCTGATCTCAATAGTTTAGTGGGCTTATGTTTTAATGTAGTATGGGCTTTTTTAACGAAGCCCATTTTGTCAAAAGCCTTGTAGTGTTCTTCATCAGTAAACGTAACAAATCATTCCTCTGAGAAACCCTAAGAAAAACCCTGCCTGAAAATCTCTGTTTTTTTTGACGATTCTTTCTTTGTGATCGGAAAAAATGGTGGCTGGTCTAAGAGATTTCACGCTCAGAACCGAAGATGGCTCCGGGAAACCGGTACTGGATGAATCTAACGGCGAGGAACTTATGCACGTTCAGACTTCCGTCGCCGTCGCTCTCGGAAACCGTCCCATTGAGTCTCCCGGAACTCTCTACATCACTTCCAGGTACAAAAATTAACTCAAAATCTAGTCCTTCTCGATTGAGATAAATGTCTTAGCTTAATTTTGTGATTTGATTTCAGGAAATTAATTTGGCTGAGCGATGTAGACATGGCTAAAGGATACGCAGTTGATTTCTTATCAATATCGCTTCACGCTGTTTCTAGAGATCCTGAGGCTTATTCATCTCCTTGTATATATACTCAGGTATTCAACTCTTGCAATTTTTCTGGGTTTTGTTAGACTTGGTAGCTTAAAAGGGAATTAGTGTTGTTCTCGTTGATTGTGATTAGTTCTTAGGCCTGTACTGTAATGTTGCTTGTTGCAAGTGCTTGCTGGAATTTGAGAAAGTGGCTTACACGTTTTAATTGGATTTGAGAGGTGTGATTAAGTCTTTTCTGTTCTCATTTTGCTAAGTTTTTGGTTTAATGTTTTGAAGATTGAAGTTGAAGAAGATGAGGATGATGAGTCTGATTCAGAATCCACTGAAGTTTTGGACTTATCAAAGATCAGAGAGATGAGGCTTGTTCCTTCTGACTCTACCCAGTGTGAGTTGTTATGTAGCAATCTTTAGAGCTATTAGAATCGGCTGTTTCATTATATAAGAGTCTTGGATATTATTAAGCTGATATATCGTTTTGTCTTGTCATATGAAAGTGGAGACGCTGTTTGATGTATTCTGCGAGTGTGCTGAGCTGAATCCTGAACCAGTTCAAGGTAAAACATATAATTACTGGTTTAATAGTATCACTAATTGCATTTTTTGGTTACCTAGCCATTTATATCTTTGGTTTCATTGCATCTTTCAGAAGAAGAAGAAGAAAGCGGACATAATTGGGTGTTTAGTGCTGATCAGATGGATGTTCGTGGAGGAGGTAATTAATGTTTTCATATGACTTAGACCGAATTAAAGAGTGTGTTAATGTATTCATCTTGAATGGTACGAATGAAATGTGATGGTTTTCTATGTGTTTGCAACAGATGATGATGCAGAGTGGCAAATATCTCAGAGTCCGACTAGTGTAATTGGTCATTCCAATGGAGATGAAGGTCTTAATCAGCCTATGCTTGAGGTAATACAAAGTTACAAAACTCTGCTTTCAATTTTTCCTCTTTTTTTGTTTTTAAAAAATTGAGCGTGGTTTCATCTGCCTTTTGTATTCACACTGCAGCTCCAAATCAATGATCAGAGGTTTGAGGATGCTGAAGAGATGGTTCATGAAAGTGAGACCAAAGATCACTAGACTCTTCACAATTGTACTCGAAAACATAGTAGTTGTGTTATTTTAACGATGAAAGAGTTGTATTATGTTCAACGATAAAGTATTATGTTCGTGATACTTAGCTTTTCAATTTATGGCTGATTAAACTTTAATCTTTCTCGTAATAGATCTCTCAATTTGAAATGAGATAGCAAGTTGGTAACTTCATACAGAGTTATGTCATCGAGAGGGTCAAAAGATCTCAAGTTAAGAATAAAGGACGAACTTCTAATTAAAAAATTCAAAATCTATTAAATTAAGAAAACATAAGAACTTGGGTTTCACTACAACAAAACATTTGTTTTTTTTTTAACTCAAAAGGAATGTCGTTACGGGAAAAGAAGATTGTTTCTTAAGAGAATTTGAAAAGAGATACCAAAGCCACAGAAGGGTTGATCTACGAGTCAGCGATGGTGACCTCAACTTCAACACCAGGTTCAATGGTGATGGAGGTGATCTGCTTGACCACATCAGGAGAGCTGAAAAGATCTATAACTCGCTTGTGTACCCTAAGCTCGAATCTGTCCCATGTGTTGGTTCCTGTTTACAATACCAATAGTTAAGAGAGTTTCAGCAAATGTGAAGACACTTGCAGTGACAGAGTATAAAACAGTATTGAGCACAATCACAAATTCTAAGACCTAAATCCTAGGTTTAATAGAGCAAATGAACTAAGGGAGTGGTTCCAACAACAAGCTCTAGTGATTCTGAAGGCAATATAAAAGATGAGATGAGCATAATCATCATACCTTCACCACAAGGAGCTTTACGGGTAGTGATCTTGAGAACCTTGGTGGGCATTCTGACTGGACCCTTAACTCTCAGTCTCTTGTCCTTAGCTCCACGAACCAAATCAGTACACACTACATATCATTTTGTAGAAACAGAACAATAACAATAAATCAGTATCAAAATGTCCACTCTCAAACCATTCGAATCATCACTGAAGCAAATCGAAGTCAATAAATCTATCATCTTCTACTGAAAAAACTAAACCTTCAAAATTCACTAAAACTAGGAAAACATTGAATCCTCAAACATTCTTTACGGTTTTGAAAGCAGCTCAAAACTAAATTGCTGAAGCGAAATGATAAGATAATCAAAATAAAAGGATAAAAAAGAAAGACCTTTTTCCAAGTTCTTGACATTCTTGGAGGAGAGAGTAATTCTGATCTTGTGAATCTGCTCGAGTGGCTCTTCCAAACCAGCCTTCCCTGGTTTCATTGGTTGATACGCTGTCGCCATATTTGCAGCTTCTTCTGAAAACAATCACAAACACACCAACCAATCCATCACATTAACAAATGATCCGATAAACTCATGTAAACATGAAAAATATTAAAACTTGGATCAAGTGAAGAGAACCTGAGAGACGAACGAAGCTCGACGGCGGATTGCTTTTTGCTGCAAGGAAGGAAGGAGTCGAATGATTTAACCTAAGAGACGGTTGATTTAATATGAAAACCCTAATTTATATGGACTTGTTGGGCCCAAACAATATTCAGCCCAATAACTACAAAAATATTTGCTCTGTATTTTTCTTTTGTGTTTTGACCCAATTACTTGGAAAACAATTCATTTTATTAAAAAATACAAACCATGTTTGATTTAATTACATAAATTTTTGTAATGAATAAACGTGTTATTATAAAAAACAAATTAATATTTTTTAGAAGTTTTAACCAAAAATATCTTGGTACCGTGTTTTTTAGTCAACCCAGAGAAAACATCACGAACGGCTATTTTTTAAAATTAAACAAAAAAAAATTAAGTTCTTTGTTATTTCTAGAAAATGGGGAAGACATGCATTTGTTGGAAGCACGTAGTTTCGATATGGACACTCTCCCACATGATTATTCTTTAAGAACTATACAAATCATAAAATATCACCATTCATTAATAACTTAAGGTGTTGTAAGAATAATAAAGTCAGAAATTATAACTTTAGCACTATGGATATAAGAATACAACGAATAATCACAAATCACAACCATAATAAAATCTCTGTCTGACTTTTGAATTTGGAACTAATTTAGAATTATTTTTTGTTGACAGCAAATCTTTATAATTTAAAGATATTAAGTTAACATCAAATAGAAGTATCATACTATAACTATAGTCATATTGAATTAAAGATAACAAATTACCATAAAATTTAGATGTAAATAGTCAAATTTATTTATCTGCAAGAAGAACAAAAAAAATGGCGAATGAGCCAATTTTTGCATCAAGTAGTAAAAACGGAGTCCCCCACTTCCCGCGAAAACCTCAGTCTCTCTCTCTCTCTCTCGCAACCGCTTCTCTGTAATCGTTATGTTTTGATAAAATCACAAAACAAACAAACAAACAAAAATTAAAAGAGTGTAAATATGAAAATTCAAATAATTCTCCACAAATTTTTCTATTAATAACAAATGTCTACGACGGAACCGTCGCCTGAGAATGATCGGGATCCACAACCGACCACCATATCTACTCCGACTTCCACCAATGCGAAGCTTCTGAAGAAGATCCCTGCGATTCCTTTCCGCCATTCGGATAAGGAAGGAGAAGATGAACAAGCGAAGACGGACGAGGTTACTACGGAATTAGCTGGGGAAGGTCCGATGAGTCACGATTCGCCGGAAATTCTTGCTCCTTCTTCCTTAGGTTTGAATCATATCAGAACGAAATCGTCTCCTGCGCCGTCTCCTTTGAGATTTTCATCTGCCACGCCTTTGATATCTCCGGGTCAAGATGATAAAGACGTCGCCAAGGAGAAACCGAGGGTTGGTGTTGTTGATGCTCGTGCTGATGCTCGTGCCAGATGGCCGATTCCTCCACATCAACCCGATCAAGGTAGATTTCTCGTTGATTCGATTTAGGATTTATGAATTCGAAAATTCAACTTAGATGATGATGATTCAGAGGATCTTAATGATCAGGAGGTGTTTGTTGTTTTGTCTTTTAGGGAAAAAAGTTCAGTGGAGTCAATCAAAATCTCAACGAGTGCCTGCAAATTCAAATCCAGGGGTAGAGGTGAATGTCTTCTTCTATGTTTGTTTTTCAAATTCTTGGAAAATTTTATATTGCTGATTCGTTTTTTTTGTTGTTCTTGTGAATGCAGAGTACTCATGTAGGTCTTGCCAAGGAAACACAATCTCCACGTTTTCAGGCGATATTGCGTGTCACAAGTGGAAGGAAGAAGAAAGCTCATGACATTAAGAGCTTCTCTCATGAACTTAATTCTAAAGGTGTGCGACCTTTTCCCGTGTGGAGATCTCGCGCAGTTGGTCACATGGAGGTTAGTGTTGGTTGATGCTTCTTCTCACCTCTGATAAGTTCTGCTCATTTGGTTGATGCAATCTGTGGAACGTTTTACAGGAGATTATGGCGGCGATCAGAACGAAGTTTGATAAGCAAAAGGAAGATGTTGATGCTGATTTAGGAGTTTTTGCTGGCTATTTAGTGACAACTCTAGAGAGCACACCAGAATCTAACAAAGAATTAAGAGTGGGTCTAGAGGATTTGTTAGTTGAGGCTCGGCAATGTGCAACCATGCCAGCTAGTGAGTTTTGGTTGAAATGTGAAGGTATTGTTCAGAAGCTTGATGATAAACGTCAGGAGCTACCCATGGGAGGACTGAAACAGGCTCATAATCGTCTTCTTTTCATTCTTACTCGTTGCAATAGGCTTGTGCAATTTCGTAAAGAGAGTGGTTATGTTGAAGAACACATTCTGGGAATGCACCAGCTAAGTGATCTTGGAGTTTATCCTGAACAGATGGTGGAAATCTCGCGACAACAGGACCTTCTTCGAGAGAAGGAAATCCAAAAGATAAATGAAAAGCAAAATCTAGCTGGTAAACAAGATGATCAGAACTCGAACAGCGGAGCTGATGGAGTGGAAGTAAATACTGCTAGAAGTACTGATTCAACTTCGAGCAATTTTCGGATGTCATCTTGGAAGAAGCTTCCATCTGCTGCCGAGAAAAACCGTAGTCTTAATAACACTCCCAAGGCTAAGGGGGAGAGCAAAATCCAACCAAAAGTTTATGGTGATGAAAACGCTGAAAACTTGCATAGCCCGTCAGGCCAGCCTGCATCTGCAGACAGAAGTGCTTTGTGGGGTTTCTGGGCGGACCATCAATGTGTGACATACGATAATTCTATGATTTGTCGTATCTGTGAAGTTGAAATACCAGTTGTACATGTAGAAGAGCACTCTCGAATATGCACAATCGCTGATAGATGTGACTTGAAGGGAATAAATGTAAACTTAAGACTTGAAAGAGTAGCTGAAAGTCTTGAGAAAATTCTGGAGTCATGGACGCCAAAGAGCAGCGTAACTCCAAGAGCAGTTGCTGATAGCGCAAGATTATCAAATTCCAGTAGACAAGAAGATCTGGATGAAATCTCTCAGAGATGTTCAGATGACATGCTTGATTGCGTTCCTCGTTCACAGAATACATTTTCTTTGGATGAACTGAATATCTTGAATGAAATGTCTATGACCAATGGAACAAAGGACTCGTCAGCAGGAAGCTTGACACCGCCATCACCAGCAACACCAAGGAATAGCCAAGTAGATTTGCTACTAAGTGGTCGAAAAACAATATCAGAGCTTGAGAATTATCAGCAGGTAAATGTTTACATTCTAATAATTCATGCTGAAACTCTCAATTACTTCTTTCTTTATTTCAGCTGAGTATTCCACTTCTCCTTTACTTTTATCTTGTGCTTTGTGTTGACAGATAAACAAGTTGCTTGATATTGCTCGTTCGGTGGCAAATGTGAATGTATGTGGATACAGTTCACTGGACTTCATGATTGAGCAGTTGGATGAGCTCAAGTACGTCATTCAGGATAGGAAGGCTGATGCCCTTGTGGTAGAAACGTTTGGAAGACGAATCGAGAAGCTACTGCAGTAATCATTTTTATCATTTTCACTTGTCCTGCGTTTTTCTGGTCAGTACTTTTTAAATGCAAAATTTCATTCATGCTGATTTATTGTTTCTCAAATCCAGGGAGAAGTACATTGAACTCTGTGGACTGATAGATGATGAAAAAGTAGACTCATCCAATGCCATGCCGGATGAAGAAAGCTCAGCAGATGAGGATACAGTACGAAGCTTACGGGCAAGCCCACTTAATCCACGTGCTAAAGATCGAACATCAATAGAAGATTTTGAAATTATAAAACCAATTAGCCGTGGTGCATTTGGAAGAGTTTTTCTTGCAAAAAAGAGAGCTACCGGTGATTTGTTCGCCATAAAGGTTGGTATTACTAACATTATATTTTTCAGTTTGGCTCTTTGAATTTGTTCTTAGCATAACTCGATCTTTTCGAAACCATTGTACAGGTTTTAAAGAAGGCTGATATGATCCGTAAGAATGCTGTTGAAAGTATTTTAGCTGAGCGTAACATCCTTATATCAGTTCGTAACCCATTCGTGGTATGTAATGCCGGCAATGCATAATTTCCTTAATGAATACATTTGTGAAAAACTGTGATGCTTCTCTAACGCTTCCTTTAGCTGTTCAGGTTCGTTTTTTCTATTCTTTCACATGCCGGGAAAATCTCTATCTGGTCATGGAGTACTTGAATGGTGGAGATCTCTTTTCCTTGTTGAGAAATCTTGGTTGCTTGGACGAAGACATGGCCCGCATTTATATTGCTGAAGTGGTAAGGCCGTTCACCTCAAGATTTGCTCAAATGTCTTTGTCCGGATCAAAACTTAACTGTCCACATGATGAAAATTGAATTTAATCAAATGCATTTTCAGGTGCTTGCTCTGGAGTATCTGCATTCTGTAAATATCATTCACAGAGACTTAAAGCCAGACAATTTGTTGATCAATCAGGATGGTCACATCAAGGTCAATATTGTGTTATGCATCTTGAATTGATAGCGAGACTGCTCTTCTCACAAAATCTAACCCTTCTAATACAGTTGACAGATTTCGGGCTTTCCAAGGTTGGTCTTATCAATAGCACAGATGACTTATCAGGTGAATCATCATTGGGAAACAGTGGATTTTTCGCAGAAGATGGATCAAAAGCTCAACATTCACAAGGCAAAGATAGTCGTAAGAAACATGCAGTTGTTGGAACCCCTGATTATCTAGCACCTGAAATACTTCTTGGAATGGGTCATGGTTAGTATCTCATTTGCCTTTCATTCCATGACATCATGCAGTTGTACATGGGACTTATTATCACTACTCATTACAGGTAAAACCGCTGATTGGTGGTCAGTAGGTGTTATTCTCTTTGAGGTTCTCGTTGGTATTCCTCCTTTCAATGCAGAAACCCCACAGGTATATATTTTCAAGCTGAAATCATCAGATATCAAAAGTAAACATCATTCTAATGCCTTAACATTTTCTCTCATTCATGGGTTTGCAGCAAATTTTTGAAAATATAATCAACAGAGATATACCATGGCCAAATGTGCCAGAGGAGATATCTTATGAAGCACATGATCTGATCAACAAGTAAGATCCCACACTTTCTGCAAATGAATCTCAGAAACTTCATTGCTTTCCCGCGTTTTCTGTACTTTCGCCATATTAGACGCTTTTCATCAATCAAAGTGAAACAATTACCTGTTGATTGTGGTAACATTATCTACTTATGTCCTTGTTTCAGGCTGCTAACTGAAAATCCTGTCCAAAGACTAGGGGCTACGGGAGCTGGAGAGGTAAAGCTCTAGTTAGTTCATCATATAGCTAACTTTATCAAATCCTCGGTCTCTAAAAAATTCCTTCCTTACAGGTGAAACAACATCATTTTTTCAAAGATATTAACTGGGACACACTTGCTCGGCAAAAGGTTCGTCCCATATTCTGAACACAAATTAACTTCCCTTTGAAAATCGATCTCTTACTACTAACTTTCAATTTTATCTATTGTTACAGGCTATGTTTGTACCATCAGCTGAACCACAAGACACTAGTTATTTCATGAGCCGATATATATGGAACCCGGAAGACGAAAATGTTCATGGAGGCAGCGATTTTGATGACCTTACAGACACATGCAGTAGCAGCTCCTTTAATACACAGGAAGAAGATGTATGACTTTACTTTCTTTAATTCCTTTTCTCTTGCACCAAATTTAGTGTTATCATCTGAAAACTCACATAATCTTAACAAGTGTTTATGTTGTAAAACAGGGTGATGAGTGTGGTAGCTTAGCAGAATTTGGAAATGGACCAAATCTTGCTGTGAAGTATTCCTTCAGCAATTTTTCGTTCAAGGTCAGTTATAGTTAATCCCCAAGATTTGTTTTTAGTGAAATCTATAAATGCTTAATTTTTTGACAATATTTGTGTGTTATCAGAACCTCTCACAACTGGCTTCGATCAACTACGATCTTGTCCTAAAGAACGCAAAGGAATCAGTAGAAGCTTCGAACCAGTCAGCCCCTCGACCCGAAACATGATGACTACTAATATGTATGGATCATTTATCTAACTTCAAGAGCTGATTGGTTCCTGTTCAAGCCATCAAAGAAAGTAATAATAACTTGGAAGCATAGCATAGCTAGGAAGCAAAAGAGCTACAGAGATTTGAGTATGATATTTTATGTAATTACATGATACACTTACTGAAATTACAAGATTTTTTCAAATAAATCTAAAAAAATCTTGAATTTGTATACATTATGTGTAACTGTGTATCATGTGATCTGTTCTATATATTTCCAGCTTAAGCTCTATAATATATCAAGAACTATCAGGTCAGGGACATTCAAAGTGCAAAGCACATTTATTCATTAGATTAATTTGGAAATCAAATTACAATGTTTTATAACTTTGATTCTTTATACTGGTCCAACTACACAATTCTAGAATGAAGTCAATGAACCTTATGATTAATCAACCTACGGCCTAATTAAACATACTTGAATCTCTAAACATCGAAACATCCAAGTTCTAAATCTTCGTATCCGAATTCTCCATACTTCATCCACAAAGATGACGAAGAAGAACATGATGACGTAATGTCACCGGACAATAGCATCGTAAGCTCTCCGGCGGCGTCGCCACCTCCTCCTTCGTCATTTTCCATTAGAAAGCTCCACGGCTGATCATCACCGTCCACGTCAGCCAATTGGTTTAGATTTCCTGATAACACTGCTGACGTGTCATTCTTCAAAGCAACAGATACCTCGGTCTCAGACAGAGGCTTTGGATCGTTGACCAATATCGTTTCCTCCTCGTTGACTTTTTGTTGGTCAAATCGACGATGTGTGTTTGGATCAATACCCATTCTTATAAGCTTCCTCTTTATATGAGTGTTCCAATAATTTTTGATATCGTTGTCTGTTCTTCCTGGTAACTCCACTGCAATCTTCGACCATCTATAACCAAATTATATATAATGCATTAGAATATTTTCAACATTAGAAATAGAAATCATCAAATCTAACATATTGGTTTAACTAGGAGGGTCATAATTGTCAAAGTAGTGTAATAGCTCGTTTTTATATAATGAAATTGGTAACAAAATTGAAAATATAAAAACCTATTGCCAAGGCGAGCATGAAGATCAATGACTAGTTGGATTTCTTCTTCAGTAAAAAGACCTCTCTTGAGATCTGGCCGGAGATAATTAGTCCACCGGAGACGGCAACTTTTGCCACACCTCCTTAGCCCCGCCAGTTTTGGCACGTCTCTCCAGCACCATCCTCCTCCACCACCACCGCAGTTGCCACGTGCCCTTAAGAAATCAACTAGTTTCCCATCTTCTTCCACTGTCCATGGACCCTTTCTTAATCCAACCTCATCACAACATGGTTTACGACCACCCATTATTTATATTATATGGTTTAAAAAAAGCTTCATCAAATTAAAACTTTATTGGATTTGAAAATCGTGAAAGTAATTAGCTACACCCAAGGGGTCGATAAATGGAAAATGGAGAAAAAGAAAAAGAAAGACAACACAAAAGTGGTAACCAAGTTTATCTCAACTAACTAACTATATATACACACGTATGGAGTTTCTTGGCCATTTTTTGTGATGCTTAATTAAGATTAATAATTATTTTCATTTTCATTCAATATAATTAAGAAAACTCGATGATCCAAAAGTTTCTTGAATCTTTTCTGATGTTTTTGTGGAATTTGCTAAAACCATTGAATACGGTGTTAAATAAGTAATTGTGTGTATATTATAGTTCGATATATAAACCTTTTTCTTCTTTCATTTTTATTTTTAAACACTTTCATATTAAAGTATAATTAAATTCTTTTGACGTACTGTTTAGCGGATAAATTTCGTATAATTATGTATTTACCTTCATATTACTTTACAATTCATGTTGGATTATTCGTGATTTGATGATATGTCGTTTACAGTTTACACGTACAACAAAGTTGTCATCTACTCTTAGCAAACGGCTAAAACAAAACAAAAATTATAACTATAAATAGGCATATACGTGAAATAAACAATGTATTTATCTTCTTGTTTATCTAATTTCAAATCTTTTATAAACTTGGCTCTTTAGAATTTTGTATGTACATTCACATGTTTTAAGGAAAAAAGATCATGCTGCTTGCGTTTTGATCATGACAAGAAAATGAGACTTCATTTATAAATAAAATCTTGAAATAGAGAAAAAGAACATGAGACTTGCCTTTGAAGTTTAACAAACTGAAATGATATTAATTTCGAATTGAGAATTTATTAAATATCTTTGACACGTAGTATATATATAGGACTTCACAAAAAATGTTGTTTTCTATTTCTAACACATATTTTTCGAAACAATCTCAGTTTTATCCACATTATTTCAACTTATAAATATAATAATGATATACCAAAATTTAAACACATTTATAAAAACAAAACAGAAAGTTAAGCATTTCGCTATGAATGTGTAGTATGATCATGCATTATAAACTTGTTACAAGAAAAATAATTTTGACAACAACTTGATTCTGTCGGTAAAGATAAAACAATTTAGGAAAAGAAAAAAAAAAATCTATTGATAAATATTGGTCGTACTAACGGAATTGATAGAATGCTCCTCTTCGATGAAGACGAAAGTTAGTTCCCACTTTCTTGTATAGACAATTATGGTGGGAAAAATTCGTTTTTCCCGATTTGGATGAATCAGTTGATATCTGGTTATTTCTCATTTTTCTAATCTTTCAAACGAAACTACAGATATATTTTTCACTAAGTCAACTACATGTTCATATATTATTTTGATGAGTCATTTTCTATATTAGTTTTGGTAAAACAATTAACAAAAAAAAAAAAAGTATATAAACA
>Ga0041059_1002688_pt1 | contig 13018 bp, 19 predicted proteins | sample AraColnosormetaG_FD_56232 | JGI IMG/M metagenome (GOLD analysis project Ga0041059, IMG submission 56232) | Arabidopsis roots microbial communities from North Carolina, USA - Col MF nosort | ecosystem: Host-associated > Plants > Roots > Unclassified | place: USA: North Carolina | collected... | reverse complement strand
TCTTATTGATTACGGCAAGAGGCAATGCCTTTATATACACGATAAGTTTAGACCTAGTTAATCTATACAATATAAATGGGCTAAGGCCACACAGCCCAACATATATTGCTCATAAACAAACTTTTCAATTGAGGCAAGTCTCAACATGTTTTGATCAAATCGACGCTTTTCTAAACCACTTTGTTTTCTCTTTTTGCATCGTGAACCTTCCTTGATTTGGACCAAACTTGGAATATAAGAGATAACATATTGTTTACAGTTTCCGTCTACAAGATTCAGTTTTTCTAAGTATCCATCCTCTCCGACGATGCTAATAAATGTTTTGAGACAATTAGAGTCGGGGTCAAGGTTTCTACCGAAACCCATGAAGACTTTCTTCTCTTCGTCTACGAAGAAACTATGTGATATCTTTATCTTAGGTCTCGTATCAATTCTAAATAACTTGCTCCACGACACCGTTTCGGCATCAATCTTAGTCGTAATCCATATCTCCAACTCAGATAACGCTGAAATAAAGCTGCAAGCTTCTCTTCTTTAACACAAGATAAAGTCACATCTACAGCGCTGCACGGTAGAGGGAGAAGCGGCCCGAATCTCTCTCTTGTAAAATCAAAACAGATAATGTGATCTTTGTGACCCTGTGACCTCCTTTCTTTAGCACACCAGTAAGTGTTTCCCTTAATAGAAACGCCACTGGAAGAACAATGTACACCCCAGTGTGGAGTGACATCAAGAGTTGTCTATAAACCCGAGTCAAAATCATAGATTTCATACCAAAAAGATTGTGTTTCGGGTGTATTGTAGAAATAATCTAGAAACCTCAGGAACTTAAAGGTACGACAAGATTCCTTATCTTCGTATCCAAGAGCATAACTAAACCTATCAAATCCATTCGGAGGTTGAGAATATCGGAGGTTGATCCACCTTGTATGCCCCCAATACGGATTCCAAACCAAAACCCTAGTAACGTCGTCTTTCAAGATGCATAACAACAAACCCTCAAAGTGGAAAATATTAGATATACTCACTTGATTGTGAATGAAAAGTTGACCTTTAACCTCTATAGATGGATCAAAGTCGACGACACCGCTCATTAAACAAAGTTTGTGAGGCATCATCATGATCATCATAGTCTCTCCATCTCTTGTTGGTGTTGTCACTTTACCAATGTGCATCTTCGTAAAACCCTCACTTTTGGATAAATTGTTCCAAGTTTTGCAAGTTAATCTCACCGCTTTCATAGATTTCAAAGGAACCCTAGAAATGATCTCCTCGATCAAATCCCTTGGAAGATTGTAGATCATCGTCGTCATTGTTTCAACTTTCACAACGAATGATTTCTTGCAGCTTAGGGAAAGGAAAAAGGTATACACGACGACAAATTATAACCCTAAATAAATTTGGGCCACTAGTGGGCTTTCAGAATCTAATTGGGCTTAAGCAGACCCAATTTGTATCTGGCGCGAGGTTTTAGTTTCTGCGGAGGAGGAGATGATCGACGATTCGTCTCTTACGGCGGAGATGGAGGAGGAAGAATCTCCGGCGACGACGATTGTACCGAGAGAGCCACCGAAGATTCAACGCTTAGAAGAATCAGTAGTCAACCGTATCGCAGCTGGTGAAGTAATCCAGCGTCCAGTTTCAGCTGTGAAAGAGCTCGTTGAGAACAGCCTCGACGCCGATTCAAGTTCCATAAGCGTCGTTGTCAAAGACGGTGGTTTGAAACTCATTCAAGTCTCCGACGACGGTCACGGTATTAGAGTACGGTTCTTCTACACACTCTCTTTTTCAATTTCACAAATTTGGGAAATTTCTGATTCTGGATTTGTTTTTGTGTTCTTGTTGATTCGGATTTGTAGCGTGAAGACTTGCCGATACTATGCGAGAGACATACAACATCGAAGCTGACTAAGTTTGAGGATTTGTTCTCTCTGAGTTCAATGGGATTTAGAGGAGAGGCATTAGCTAGTATGACCTATGTTGCTCATGTTACAGTGACTACTATTACTAAAGGCCAGATTCATGGTTATAGGTTTGTAACATTGGTTTGATTAAGTTATGTTTTGTTCTGTTCAATGTGTGAAGAACAGTGTTGTTGTATTGAATCTGCAATTTTTTGTTTGTTCAGAGTGTCTTATAGAGATGGTGTCATGGAGCATGAACCAAAGGCGTGTGCTGCTGTCAAAGGAACACAGATAATGGTAATCTTTCAAATCTGGTTAAGCAAAGAGCGGGGGAAACGATTTTCTTCGGTAACTTTCCATGTTTATGTATGATTTAGGTGGAGAATTTGTTCTACAATATGATTGCTAGAAGGAAGACACTTCAAAATTCTGCTGATGATTACGGGAAAATCGTGGATTTGCTGAGCCGGATGGCTATTCATTACAATAATGTCAGCTTTTCTTGTCGAAAGGTTGGTATACTTATTAACTAAACTAGTCGTATTTAGCAATCTTTTGTGTTTTGGAATTGTGAAGTGAATTTTGGATGATACTGTCTCGCCAGCATGGAGCTGTTAAGGCTGATGTTCACTCAGTCGTGTCACCTTCAAGGCTTGATTCAATTAGGTCTGTATATGGAGTATCAGTTGCAAAGAACTTGATGAAAGTAGAAGTTTCCTCCTGTGACTCCTCTGGTTGTACTTTTGATATGGAGGGTTTCATATCCAATTCTAACTATGTTGCTAAGAAGACTATATTGGTGCTTTTCATTAATGGTGAGGATTTTTTTCCTTAGTAGAAATGAAAAGTTAGTAATATCTGATTTATCACTAGATAAGCCTATGTGACATTTAATTTATTGATTACAACAGATAGATTGGTGGAATGCTCTGCCTTAAAAAGAGCCATTGAAATTGTTTATGCTGCAACATTGCCAAAAGCATCAAAACCTTTTGTCTACATGTCAATCAATTTGCCACGGGAACATGTTGATATCAATATTCACCCAACAAAGAAAGAGGTAATTGCTTTCCTCCTTTTATTTTACCTTTAAGGCCTAGTAGCTGCTCTATATTCATGTATGTGGGTTCAACAGTCAACACTTTATATGAGAAAATTGTGCATTTGTTGCTTAACTTGCTTGAATAATAAATTCCTTATTTATACAACAAAATAATAGATGCTTTGGTCTATCGTGCAGGTTAGCCTTCTAAACCAGGAAATCATTATTGAGATGATACAGTCAGAGGTTGAAGTAAAACTGAGAAACGCAAATGATACTAGGACGTTTCAAGAGCAGGTATGCTCGCAAAAGAACCTGAAGCAACATTTTTCTCTGGAGGTTAAGAACATTTATTTACTAATCATGTTTTCTTTCGATATTTGCATGCTACAGAAAGTGGAATACATTCAATCTACGTTAACATCTCAGAAAAGTGATTCTCCAGTTTCTCAGAAGCCTTCTGGTATTGTACCATTTTTCTGGGTTGAATGCCTTTCATAGTCTAAAACTTTTCCTGTTGCAAACTCTTCTGTACTTTTCGCTTCATAGAAAAGCTTGTGCTCTTCTCATTTACTAGGACAAAAGACACAGAAAGTTCCTGTGAACAAAATGGTGAGAACAGATTCATCAGATCCAGCTGGAAGGTTACATGCCTTTTTGCAACCCAAGCCACAAAGTCTCCCTGACAAGGTTTCTAGTTTGAGTGTAGTAAGGTAAGACCCCACCTGATACAAGACGTGTAGTTACATATAAACAACATTGGATCCCATGTCATTACTGTATTCAAAACTCTCATCTTATTTACCAGTAGATGTTCACTCCTTTAATTTCCGTGAAAATTGTTTCCTGCAGGTGTTTCTTTGGCATGATTCTTTATTGGTTAGATGTGTTGCGCAACTGCAGTATATTCACTTGATCTTATTACGGAATTGCAGGTCTTCTGTAAGGCAAAGAAGAAACCCAAAGGAAACTGCTGATCTTTCTAGTGTCCAGGAACTTATTGCTGGAGTTGACAGCTGCTGCCATCCAGGTAGTTTACTCTGCATGGTTATTCTTCCGAACAAAACCTTAAATCAATCCTCATAACTGCTTTTCTCAACATTATTCTCTGTTAGGTATGCTGGAGACTGTAAGGAATTGCACATATGTTGGAATGGCAGATGATGTTTTTGCTTTAGTTCAGTATAACACCCATCTATATCTAGCAAATGTGGTGAATCTCAGGTATTATTCTTAATATTTAATGTTTGATGGGTTTTAGCTGTACGTAACAAAACATCTCATTCCGCATACCATCTTATTGGGTTTTGCAGCAAAGAGCTAATGTATCAGCAAACTCTTCGTCGTTTTGCTCATTTTAACGCAATACAGCTTAGCGATCCAGCCCCTTTGTCAGAGTTGATATTGTTGGCTCTGAAAGAGGAGGATCTAGATCCAGGAAATGATACAAAAGATGATCTGAAAGAAAGAATTGCTGAAGTAAGTTCTGCTTTCTGCATCGTTTTCTGCTACTGGTTTTGTACTATTCCTTCCTTCTATCAGCTCTTATCCTCAACAGTAACAAATTCTTGAGGCTGTAATGTTGCATATGGATTTGGTTAACTTGTTTCATCTTAATATGTAGATGAATACAGAACTCCTCAAGGAAAAAGCAGAAATGTTAGAGGAGTATTTCAGCGTGCACATTGACTCCAGTGCAAATTTGTCAAGGCTTCCTGTGATACTCGACCAGTATACACCTGACATGGATCGTGTTCCTGAATTTTTACTATGCTTGGGAAATGATGTGAGTTACGCGATTACTATTTGTACAATTATATCCACTATTCGTGCCTACTGAAGTGCTACTAATCATAGTAATAGTGGGTTCTAATGTCACCCTAACGTACTGTTTAGGTTGAGTGGGAAGATGAGAAGAGTTGCTTTCAAGGAGTTTCTGCAGCTATTGGGAACTTTTACGCCATGCATCCTCCTCTTTTGCCAAACCCATCGGGTGACGGTATTCAGTTCTATAGTAAGAGAGGTGAGAGCTCTCAGGAAAAGTCAGATTTAGGTATGTAACCTCCTCTAGTGGACAATGTTTTCGCTTTTGGTTCTCTGCATTTGAAATGGATGAGAGCATTTAATTTTACATTCAACTGTTGCAGAGGGTAACGTCGATATGGAGGACAATCTTGACCAAGATCTTCTGTCAGATGCTGAAAACGCATGGGCACAACGTGAATGGTCAATCCAACACGTGTTGTTTCCGTCAATGAGATTGTTCTTGAAGCCACCAGCTTCCATGGCTTCAAATGGGACTTTTGTAAAGGTTACCATTTCTTTAATTACCATAAGGAGCTTCACATGCTACATTAAGTAAACAAACTTTTTTCTGGAGAATCAAATTTCACAAAGACATTAATTACATTCTTTTTACTCTTTTGCAGGTAGCATCCCTTGAAAAGCTGTACAAGATATTCGAACGATGCTAACTGAAACCGCTGATTGTAGAAGAACTTTTGATATGAGTAGCTTCCATTTGCTCTAACTATGTTTCTAGACTTTGAATGAAAGTGGAACCAGTTTACGGTTAAACCAAACTGTGGCACACACGACTGACCAAAACCATAACAATCAAACTCAACCTTTTCCTGTGACTTATCCTCGTTAATTAGATTAGTTTTTCTCTGGCATGAGGCGTTGGAATGACCGTTCACCAAAATCTTTGTCATTAGCTTGGGAAGTCTCTCGCATTAGATTGTCCCTGTCAAGTGTGGACCGAACAGGAGCAGGTTGAAAAGAGAAAGATAGCGACGTAGATATGGCTCGCCTGAGTGTTTGCCGTCCTTGAGAGAAACCGGTTCTCTCGTTCCCAACGCTTCCGCTCCTGTAGCCCTGTCTAGAACTCCTGGCTCGAGGTAAGGCTATATGGCTTCTCTTTATCAGGTTCAGGCTTACCAATTGTCTTTGCACCTCCTCCGGTAATTGCAGTGTGAATCGGTCTATATTCTGACATGGTTGAACCAATGAATGTCCAGTCGAATGAGATCGAGGGAGGAATAGCTCAGGCACATGCCAGCTCGACAATAACCCTGTAGATCTTGATCGAGGTGTTGTATAATTTGCATTATTATTACATGTAACACTACTACCTGTCAAGCTTCTCTCATCGGGGGATTCTTGAACACCTCTCTGTGCATTTCCCGTTTCAACATCCATACTCGGATGTGGAAAGCTGTCACCGGACTTCAGAGACAAATTTGCACGGCAGACGGGACATGTGGACCGAGAAGAGAGCCATTCGTCAATGCAATTAGCATGGAAAGTATGGCTACAAGGAGGCATCCAACGTAGCGGCTCTTCGTCTTCAAACTCGCATAGACAAATTGCACATTCAACTCCGCCGTTGCCTATCTTGAACGCTTTAACCTCTGAATATAGGAAAGCCGGAAAGGACTCGATGACGTCCTTGTCAATCCCACGCCTCACTCTACTGTGTAACACTTCATGACCTCCTGTCTCATTCTCTTCAATACAACATCCATAGTTTAAGCAATAAACGACCAAAAGTAAGAGGAACAACGAAAGCAAAACGATCCCAATTATCGATGACTCTTTACTTTTTCCATTGCGACCTGCTGATTCCGACCCTTGCTGGCAAGTTACGTAAGGCAAACATTGGAAAAGGAAGAGTGGCAATAAAACACATGCTAGGATCCGATGGCTGAAATCTCTTGTGAAGATAGTCATGATATTAACGGTTCTTCTGCTATATAATGGTCGATCACTTGAGCTCCATGTCTCCGTTTAGCGCAAGCGAGATAGAGAAGAAGACGAAGTCGTTCAACATAAAATACAAATCTGATTTGTAGAACAATAAGATCTGCCCGCACGACAACAAATATTGTATTCTTAATATGTTAGATATATTTTGGTCCGAATGATTAGTTTGGCCTTTTCCAACAACGTTTTGACTTTTAAAAAGTTTTAAAAGTACAAGTACAAGTACAATTCTCACACATGTCCTCTATATTAACTTGTTGACTACGCAACTAGACTTTATCCAGACAGTTTTGACCTATTCCTCCTACTTGTAGACAACTGAAAAAACTGTCGAAAAAGTCTCGGAAACATTGAATTAGGGTGTAATATCATTTTGAGGAAAACAAAAAAGGATGATCATGCAAAGTCAAAAACTCAAAGGTGAGAAATCAAAGGCTACCATTTCTCTAAATTACCAGAAGGAGCTTCACATGTTATATTAAGTAAAAAACTTTTGTCGGGAGAATCAAATTTTACAAAGACATTAGTTACATTCTTTATACTTTTTTTGCAGGTAGCATCCCCGAGAAACTGTACAAGATATTCGAATGATGCTAATTGAAACCGCTGATTGAAGATGGAACTTTTGATATGAGTAGGCTCATTAATCTAACTATGTTTACACACTTTGAATGAAATAACTGGAACTAGTTAATGGTTAAACCAAACCGTGGCACGCGTGACTGACCAACACCATTGTGACTTATCTTCTTCAATATAAGGGAAACAAAAGTATATAGATTAGACCTTCTCCTCTGGCATAAGGCGTTCAAATGACCGTTCACCAAAATATTTGTCCTTAGCTTGGGCTTGATCATTCATGTCATGTATTGACCGAACAGAAGCAGTTTGGAAAGAGAAAGAGAAAGACATAGATAAGGCCCTTCGGTGCGTTTGCCGTCCCTGAGAGAAACCACCTCTCTCGCTCCCAACGCTCCCGCTCCTGTAGCCCTGCCTCGAACTCACGGCTTGAGGTAAGACTATGTGGCTTCTCCTTATCAGATTCAAGCTAACTAATTGTCTTTGTACCTCCTCTGGTAATTGCAATGTGAACCGGTCTAGATTTTCACCTAGTTGTTGAACCAATGAATGTCCGGTCGAATGAGATCTAGGGACGAATATCTCAGCCATACGCCAGCTCGACAATAACCCTGTAGATCTCGATCTAGTTGTTACACTATTACCTGTCAAGCTTCTCTCATTGGGGAGTTTTTGAACACCTCCCGTTTCAACATCCATGTTCAGATATGGATAACTCTCACCGGGTTTGAGAGACAGATTTGCACGACAAACCGGACATGTGGACCAAGAAGAGAGCCACACATCGATGCAATTAGCATGGAAAGTGTGGCTACAAGGAGGCATCCAACGTAGCGTTTCTTGATCCTCAAACTCGCTCAGACAAATTGCACATTCTACACCGCCTTTGCCTATCTTGAGCCCTTTAACTTCTGAATAAAGGAAAGTTGGAAAAGACTCGATGACTTCCTTCTCGAGCCCACGCCTTGCTCTACTGTGTAATACATCTTGACCTGCCGCCCCAATCTCTTCCCTATAGAATATGCAGTGCAAGCAACAAGAGACCATGCCTAATGATATAAATATTGCAAGCACAACGATTGCAATTATTGAGTCAGCTGAGAGATTGGTTTGTCTAATGCTGTTTGTTGGTACCGACTCTTGCTGACATGTAACGTAAGGCAAAAGATGGAAAAGGAAGAGCGGCAATATAACACCTGATACGACCCGAGGAAGGTGATATCTCGTGAAGATATTCATAATGTTAACGTCCTCAATAAGATTCTGATTTTGATTATAGCGAGAGAAAGAGAAGAAGAAGTTGTTACACTTTAGAGATTCTGATTCGTAGATCAATAAGATCTGCTCGTCACGACAGTAAATATTGTATTACTACTATGTTAAGTTGGAATTGTTTCGGTCCGAATGATTAGTTTGGTCTTTTCCTCTTAACGTTTTGACTTTGAATAAGTACTACTACAACTACACCGATACCCTATCTATTAACTTGTTGAGTACGCAACAAGACTATGTTAACAGTTTTGACCTCGCCCTACGTATAGACAATTGAAAAACCATCATTTGTTGTTTATGTTCTCTCAAAGAGAATATGACGGACCAATAAGGTTTGTGTATTAACTTGTTGACTACGCAACAAGACTTTATTTTTTAGACAACTGAAATTGTTTTGACCTAATCCTTAATTTTTAGACAACTGAAATTGTTGAAAGCCTAAAACAAAGATAATTTTATTCACAAAGGGAAGCATGAAACGGAAAATCAAAAGTCAAAGGTTAAGAGACACGATTAAGGAACTACATCAGCACCACATATAGGACACGTGGAGCGATAAGAGAGAAGATTAGACCTTCTCTGGCATGAGGTGTTGGAACGACTGTTCACATAAATCTTTGTCCTTAGCTTGGGAAGTCTCTAGCACTAGATCGTCTCTGCCAACTGTGGAACGAACAGAAGCAGCTTGTAAAGAGAAACTTAGAGACATAGATATGGCCCGCCGAAGTGTTTGTCGTCCATGAGAGAAACCGCTTCTGTAGCCCTGTCTCGAACTCATGGCTCGAGGTAAGGTCATGTTGCTTGTCCTTATCAGATTCAAGCTAACCAATTGTCTTTGCATCTCCTCTGGTAACTGAAGTGTGAATCGATCTAGATTCGTACCTAGTTGAAGCAATGAATGTTCATCTCTTTGTTCATTTCCCGTTTCAAGATCCGTGATCGGATATGGATAACTCTCACCGGGTTTGAGAGACAGATTTGCACGACAAGCCGGACATGTGGACTGAGAAGAGAGCCACACATCAATGCAATTAGCATGGAAAGTGTGGCTACAAGGAGGCATCCAACGTAGTGTTTCTTTATCCACAAACTCGCTTAGACAAATTGCACATTCTACTCCGCCTTTGCCTATCTTGAGCCCTTTAACCTCCGAATAGAGGAAAATTGGAAAGGACTCAACGAGTTCCTTCTCGAGCCCACGCCTCGCTCTACTGTGAAACACTTCTTGGCTTGCCGCCTCAACCTCTGCTCTATAGAATGTTTTGTGCAAGAAACAAGCGACCATGCTTAATGAGATAAATATTGCAAGCACAATGATTGCGATTACCGTTTCCGTTGGGAAATTGGTTTTTCTATTGCGGTCTACGGATTCTGACTCTTGCTGGCATGTTACATAAGGTAACAAATGGACAAGGAAGAGCGGCAACAAAACCTTCGTTTCGATCCTATAGATGAGATCTCTCGCGAATATAGTCATGATGTGAACCGTCCTTTTGCTAACCACGGTGGATCACTTGAGCTTCATGTGTTGAGCGAGAGAAGAGAATACGAACAAGCCGTTTTTATAATACTAAACACATTTTGGTTTGTACTCGTCACGACAATACATATTGTATTACTACTATGTTTAGTTAGATTAGTTTTGGTCGGAATGATTGATTTGGCTTCTTCCTCTAACGTTTTGACTTTTGAAGAAGTCTTTACGTCACTATAGACGTAGAACAAGTACTACATTACTCATGCCCTCTCTATTAACTTGTTGATCTACGCAACAAGACTTTTCCAACAGTTTTGACCTAATCCTTATTGGTCAGTCACATCCCTCTGATGTTCACGTCCTCTCAATGGAATGTGACGGACCAATAAGGTTTATGTATTTGGTGCTAGATTATTCGCACCATAACAAATGTTTACATCATATGAGTAACTAATTAAAGCCTTCAAAGTATGGTATATAACTATATATCCGAACGTTTCATTAACTTGTAACTTACATATATACATATTTGTTGTACACAGCATGATAGGTGGTCCCTCTCCAAAGCCAAATAGATGTGTTTAGTGTGTAATACATGAACAAGTAACCAAAGAGATAAACTATGTTTTTGTCATTTTCTAGTCTAATTCATCATCATCATCATGACATTGAATAATTCAATATGCCTCAATTCCTTTGTAGATTATTTCCTTCCATGGAGTAGTATCATCATTACGGTTGGTAAAATATCAACACTATAAAGATAATTTATTTACAAAGGGAGAACTATGTAACGCAAAATGCATAGTAAAAGGCTAATTAAGAGACTCGTATTAAGGAACTACTTTAGCACGACAGATAGGACATGTGGAGCTATGAGAAAGCCAGATGTCTACACAGTCAGCATGAAACACATGTACACAAGGTGGTACCAAACGCAGCGTTTCATCGTCTTTGAATTCATTCAAACACACAACACATTCTAGCTCGCCTATTCCTGGCTCAATTCCTCTAGCTTCCGTGTAAACGAATGAAGGAAACGACTTGATGGCTTCAGCGTCAAGTCCTCGCGGTGGCCTCCTCGGACTCATTCGAGCTTCCTCAATGTCCCCGGCTGCTGCGGCACGGTTTCTGCATCGCCGAATGTAGTAATTAATGATATAAAACGCTATGAACCCGATGCTCGCAAACGCAAACACAATTGTTCCTTCGTTTCTTTTGAAGTATGACATGTTTCGTACTTTAACATCTTCTTGAGTTTTGTAATGGGAAGAGATAGAGAAAGAAGAAGAAGAAAGAGAGACGTGGGGTTCACGTCTTCTTCGTAGTTTCTAGGTGATTTCTACGCGCCACCGTGTTTCTTCGTGTTTCACATAATAAACTAGTGCAATGACTCTAGCACTTTCCCATTTGCTAATATTTTTTAGTTTCGTAATTATAGACTAAACTTAATTTGACGGAATCTAGATGAGATTGGTTAGTTTTGAGATATAGATTATTAGAACCGATCAAAAAAGGTCGAAATATGTAAACATGATATTCATATTATGTGTAGGTGAATACTGAAAACAATATTATCGTTTTTAATTATTTTTCTGATGTATTAATAATTATTTGACAGTGATCTTTTGTCCTTCTGTTTTCAACTTTTGTCTCGACAATGTTCAAGCCTTCAAGGTAATTTATTATCTCATTAGCTCTATTTTATATGAATGATATCTAAAAAATTATTTTGAAAAGAATTCATGTACAAACAATACAACATTGTGTATAAAATGAAAGGAAACAAAATTACGTAGACATAAAATTCGAAACTTTAATACAATCTTAAATGTTAGATAGATAATTATATCATAAAGAAACTTTATATATCATATATATATGCTATAAAAAAAGGTTTAGTTGACCGCCAAAGATACAAATATTTTTTTTTAGTTATTAAAAATATTTTATATAATTCGATGTTTATATACAAAATTTGAAGATCTCGTATACAAATTTTGAATGTACAATCTTTTTAATACAATTTAGATATCCTAGTTTGTATCGTTTTAAATACATAACTAGTTTCTATTCTTAAAGTTACCTTAATAGGAAACTCCCAAAGAAAATAGAAAAATAGGTTAATGTTAAAATTTCTCTAGTTTACAAGAATTATTATTCTCAGTATATTTGAAGGAATTAATAAAGAAGAATTCATAAGTTTTTATTTACCTTTAATATTTCATAGTGCAAATATAAATACGGATAATTTTGCACAAAAAAAATTATATTGAACCACAATATATCACATATGTAAACAACATTTTACGTGAATTGACTTTGTTGAGCTCTAATTAATATCGGTTAACAAAAAAAAAAAGATTGACACAATTAGCACACAAAATTTCTTCCAAAAATAGCACCTCATTTGAAAATATCTACAAATAGCACTCAAAACATTTTCTTCCAAAAATAGCACCTCATTTGAAAATATCTACAAATAGCACTCAAAACATTTTCTTCCTAAAATAGCACCTAATTAAAAAAATTATCAGTCAAAGTTTTCCGTGAAAAAAAAATCTTTCAAATTTTTCCGTGAATTTTTTTTTGTCAAATTTTCCCGCCAAAAAAAATTCCGTAAAAACTTTCCCGCCAAAAACAATTTTTGTCAAAACATTCCGTCAAATTTTTTCCACATAAGAAAATTTAGGAAGGATTCTACGAAAACTGGAAAAAATTTCACGAAATTCAAGAAAGATTTTACAAAATTCAAGAAGGATTTCACAAAAAAAAATCTTTCGTGAAACCCTTCCTTAGTTTTGTAGAAGTCTTCCTAAATTTCCTTGAAAGTTTCCACAAAATTCAGAAAAGATTTTACAAAATTCATGAAAAATTATCATGAAATTAAGGAAGGGTTACAAAAAAAAAAAAGTTTAATTCTGAATTTCTTGAAACCCTTCATGAATTTCTTAAATCCTTCATGAATTTTATAAAATC
>Ga0041059_1002687_pt1 | contig 13021 bp, 12 predicted proteins | sample AraColnosormetaG_FD_56232 | JGI IMG/M metagenome (GOLD analysis project Ga0041059, IMG submission 56232) | Arabidopsis roots microbial communities from North Carolina, USA - Col MF nosort | ecosystem: Host-associated > Plants > Roots > Unclassified | place: USA: North Carolina | collected... | reverse complement strand
AGAGGGAAAAAAATAATCCTCATTTACTTTCCCCCAAAAACCATAAATAAAAGATTCACAAAAAAAAAAACATGGAAGAATAGAAGAAACGAAGTGAAACTATAGAAGCCAAGAAGAAGCAAACAAGCAGAGCAAGCTCACCACCAAACCAGCCTTAGCTCCTCCGATGATCCTAACCGCACCAGCATCATCTGCCGTCGCATCATCGGCCTCTCCGTCAGGCCCTTCGGCAGGCGAATCCGAGTCACCAAAAGGATCATTATCTGGCGACGGTGCAGCCTTCTTCTTCTTTCCTTTCGCTTTCCCTTTAGCCGCTTTTGGAGAATCCGCAACATCACCATCCTCTGGTGCCGGAGCAGGAGCCGGAGCTTCAACAGCCGAAGCCTTAAACAACTCTTTAGGCAACAAAACCTTATCAGTCGCATATATAGCTAAAGGCTGCTCATCAATAAGAGTATCAACGATCTTGACAGTGTTGATCCTTGTCTTGAGGGTAACCTTCTCTCCATCGTTCTGTACAGTAAGCTCAAACTTGTTAGCTCCATCTGTCGCAAGTGTGTTCATCGGACCATTGTTGGATTTGAGCATCGCCATTGAGTAATATGTCGGGACAGCGAGGAAATCGAGAAATGCTTCTTTCTTTGGAGCTGTCAAGTTCTTGTATTTGGGCAAGAAACCTTTCATTGCATCATCTCCTGGACAGAACACTGTCATGCCTCCTTCTAAACTCTCCTGTTACAACATAAACACAATCCAAAACCCGGTTTTAATCTCTCAAGATCAATTTGGTCTATCTTGAAGTTGACTTGATTAAGATAGTGAAGTTGAAACTTTTGTAGCTACTCAATTATAATGGCTAGTGTGAGTTAGTGGAGACAAATTATTGTTACTTTTCATATTTGAAAAAGATGAACCATTTTTAAAAATTTAGTTAATAGAATTTGGTTTCATAAATTTGAATTGGAAAACTAACTAATTATGTTCCGATAATTGAGGTAATTAAGTCTATATGTTTGACTATATTTGCTAATTGCTTACGAAACAGTCAACACCTTTTGACCTTTTTCTTTTTGTTTCAAAACCAATGTGGCAATAGCTATTGGCTACAATACAACAGTACAATCACATGCATCTTTTCTGAATAAGTAACTTCTCATTTAACAACGGAAATTAAAAGGATAATCATTTTAGATAGAGCTACTAATCAGTGTTAATTATGTAAGTAGTAAATATCTGATTTCTTTTTTTAATAATTTCTAAATTTATACAGACACATGCATCTACTTATTGATTATTTATGTTATAAATGGAAAACAGAAAACTAATACTTTTACTAAAATCAGGGTTAGTAGTGATAAGTGTACCAATTACATTTATTAATTAGTACACAGCCACATGCATATAATTATTGATTAATTAAACAGAAGATTACTAATTATCGTAATTAATTACTAATCAGGGGTTTAGTATAGTACCTGATAGGTTTTTGAAGCTCCAGGGTTAGTGAGAAGAGTCTCAGCAAACACTTTGCATCCATGAGCCGACATTATTCCGGTAAGATTCATCTCCGCCGGAGCAGGAGTCGGAGCCGCCGCAGTCTCCGACGGTAAAACTCTACTGATCTGAATAATGGAGATGTTATACGGAACTTCTTCAATAGATTTAACAAAGAAAGAAGACAGATCTCCACCGTCAGGACCAAACCCAACTTTACCACCTCTCAGATCCGTTATGTTAACGAATCCTGAGGTTCCAGGAGCAGCTCCGGTGGCTTGAAACAGAGTAGCGGCGAGAGCAGAGCCGTCACGGATCTGGTGGAGTTTTTTGGTTCCGAAGTAATCTAAAAGGACGTGGAGGGAGAGAATGTTTTTGAGAGTTGAGAGTGTATAGCCTTTAGAGGTTAATGCTGACATGGCGGCGTTATCTACTGCGCAAACGGTTATGGTTCTTCTCCGGTTGATTTCGTCGGCGAGGTGTGTTTGTGTTAGGAAATGGCTGAAGGAAGAGAATGATGGGTGGTTTGCTAGGAGGCGCGTGACGTTGTGCGCGTGGGTTTGAGTTGTGAGGAGAAGGAGAATGTTGAAGATGATGATGAGAGAACTCATCTTCTTGGCCATTGTTGGAGAGAGTGAAGAGTTTGGTTTGGTGATTTTTGAGAGAGTGTGAGTGAAGAAGAGCTTAAAGTGAGGGGATGAAGAAGAAGGTGGTGTTTAGTTTTTAATGGACGTGGTTTTTGGTTGTAATTACGATTGTGCCATTGTATTTATTTATTGTGATGACATTATTTATTGTATTTATTGCGAATTTAAGCTTATGGGCTTTTGCAAGTTTTGTGACCATGTCAAATGCTCTTCTTTCCAGCCTTCCACGGGTTCCACCTAGCTACTATTTTAGAAATTATTAAACGATTGTTGAACTTTCTAGAAAAATGGAAGTTTTTATGAACTAGGTATCTATATATGTAGACGAAATTAAATATAGGATGAAACAAGTGAGACATGCTAATCTTTCTAAAGAGAAAAAGTTTATGATTCAGAAATTGATATATTTGTGCCCATATTTGTATTATTGTGGTCTAGTTTCGACATTAAGCATCAAGAGGAAACCATTATTTGACCACATCGCCGCTACAAATGTTTGATTGCCTTTACTAGACATTATTGCTTCGGATTTTACCCTATAATATTGATACTTTGGTAGACTAAGTGTAGGTAAAAAATTGTAAGTTTATAGAAAAGTATGAGGGAAATTAAAAACAATAGGAATTGCGACAACGCATTTTAGCCTAAAGCAGATTACAACAGCCTTACGAAATTCATTTGTAATTGTAGCACATGTCCCCAACTAATCTTAACCTAACATCTACAGAGTGTTTAAATGTCAAATTTATTTTGGCTTAGCAATATTTATGATTTGTTCTCCTTTTTGTTGAGAAATTTATAGTGGATCATAACTATCATGTGATTTGTATGTGTAGCTAAAAATAGAAATACCTTTTTAGACTCAAAAACATACAAAATTTTCATATTATTATATAATCAAACATGTCACGTGGGAGTTGGAAGAGTATCTCTTCGTCATAAATTAAGGTATCGTAAACCCATTACTCCATTATTAATAAAAATTCAAGCTCATTTCACAAGCATAGAATCTTCTTCTTCTTCGTTTATAAAACAAATCTTTATTTGTTCCTTAAAGTTTGATTAGACCCGAATCTACGAGACTTTGACTGTAGCAATGTCATCAGTGTCAGTGTCGGTGATAAAACGTAAGTTAAAGTGCATGAATGCGTGATCGTTACGGTCAGGTAAAACCGGAGATATATATATGAAGCAATTTCATGGTTTATATGCAAAAATTCAGGGGTACTTGTGTAATTTATGTTGTCTGAAAATGGTGACGCAGGACTCAAGGTACCGACTAACCACGTGGATGGTTGAGATCTGTTATCAGATTCTCCACCGACAATCGGTCGGTCCATGTACTGGCTGGACTGAGTAAAACTAGTTGTTTGAAGATCTGACGCAACGGTTTGTTGTCCCATGTCACTTAAGATACGATGGTTGTTGTGTTTTATAATTAAACAACAGTAATCACAAAGCTTCTCAATTCTTGAGAGTCTAAATATACATGATCAAATTTATAATATTTCATACACATAATTATCATTTGGAACCTGTACCCATATCATATAATAACAATGCTAACATCATTTGTATCTCATTGATCCTAGTATGTGTCTTATCATTGGCAACAAACACATGGACTCCTTCTTCTCCTGTAATCTGTATCCAACTACATCCAGGTTTTTTCTTCAAACCCTTAGCTTTCATCATCTCTCTCATCTTCACAACTTCATCCCAACTTCCTTCAACCGCATAAGCATTCGATATCGTCACATAGTTACCGGAGTTTTCAGGCTCGGATTCAAGCAATTTCCTTGATAAGTAGTCCACAAGCTCAGTCTTACGCTGTTTGTTGCAAGAAGCAACCAAAGATTGGATCATTCGTGCATCTGGCTTGAATGGCATTTCCTCGATTAACCTTAAAGCTTTTTCTGTTTCTCCAGCTGATGCAAGAAGATCTACCATAAGTCCATAATGTTCCAAGCATGGTTTCATACTACGCTTTGAAACGATATCAGTGAAAATCTCGATAGCCTGGTTAATATCCCCTGCGTGGTTACATGCTGATAAGACATTTGTGATTGTGATGTTGTCTGGTTTAAGACCTACACCTTCTAAGCTTCTGTATAGAGCGATTGCTTCTTTTAAGTTACCATATAATGCATACGCCGAGATCATGGCATTGGAGAGAGGCAACTCGCTGTATAGCTTACTTCCGAAAACCTTCTCTGCTTTGTTTATATCTCCACATTTAGCATACATGTCAACCAAAGAAGTTTCAATAGAAACCAAAGAGGAATGCTGTAGATTTCTTATGATGTATCCGTGGATTGTTCTTCCGATATGCAATGATGCTAGATGTGCGCAAGCAGAGAGAGCGACAGTGATGCTAAATGCATTTGGTCTCAGGCCCGATTCTTGCATCTTTCTAAGAAACAGAATTGCCTCCTCACTGCAACCATTTTGAACCATACCATTCATCATAGTCGTCCATGAGATAAGATTTGGAATTATCCCTGAGGATTGCATCTGCAAGAACATATCCTTGGCCTCATCTACCTGACCATTCCTTAGAAGACTTAGAATGATCAAATTCCATGTTATCACATTTGGAGGTACACCTTCTAGCTGCATCCCATAGAACAATCTCAAAGCCTCTCCACTAAGACCAGATTCTGCATAGGCTGCAAGTAACGTATTCCACAGTATCAAGTCTTTCTCTACTGTAGAATCAAACACTTTCTTAGCATCAACAATGCTGCCACACTTGGCATACATATCCATCACAGTGCTGGCTAAAACGATATCAGATTCAAAACTATGTCTAATGCAATAACACTGCACCTCTTTCCCGAGCTTTAGATTCTCAGTACGTGCAGCAGCAGACATTAATGTCGCTAAAGTGACACAATCATATTTCAGCTTCTCTAGTCTCATTAATTGACACATGTAGATAGCATCTTCAACTAGCCCTTGTTGAACATACCCAGAAATAATCAGATTCCATGTAACCACATCCTTTTCAAACATCCGATCAAAAACCATCTCAGCATACTCTATCAAACCCACTTTGCAATAGAAATTCAATAAAGATGTCCCCAAGATATTATCCAGCTCCATTCCATTTACAATAGCAATGGCATGCGACTGTTTCCCCTCTTCAACCCCACCCATATTAGCAGAAGCAGATAAGCAAGTCGAGACAGTGACACGAGTAGGCTCAACACCTTGCTTCCTCATATCAGAAAAAAGCCGAATCGCTTCCTCATTCTTACCATTTTGTACATAACCAACCATCAACGCATTCCAAGCAACAGCATTTCTGTCAGGAATTTCATCAAACACCTTACTCGCATCATCCAAAACACCACATTTCCCATACATATCAGCTAAACTACTAGCCACAAACACACAATCCTCAAGACCAGATTTTACCACATACCCATGAACCCCTCTCCCAAATCTACTCCATTTCAACGCACCACACGCTTTACAAACATTCGGAACCACAAAATTATCAGGAAAAATCTCATTTTCAAGCATCTCAACAAAACCCATTAAAGCTCCTTCACATAACCCAATCCTACATTTCACACCAATAATAGCTGCCCAAGAGAAAACATTACGAACCCTCAATTTCGAGAAAAGAACTTCAGCAATCTCCAAAGCATCGCACTTGGCGTAGAATATCACCAATTTAGTCTCGATGTACTCATTCCTCGCGTAGAAATCACCGTTCTTTAAAATCCGAGCATGAATTTGCTTCCCTGTACTTAAATCTCTCTCGTAAACGCATCCTTGGAGGATTTCACCGTATATCTCAGGACCAATGCGTAAGTTTCTGAAATCCATCTCTGTAACTAAACTCAGAGCTTCTTTGATCTCACCGTTCTTACAAAGAGACGAAACGCGATGAAAGTAAGATGTGGAAGAAGGAGAATGAGCTTGTTCATCGTGGTGTTTAGAAGAAGGTTTCGATGATACTGAAAATGGAACTTTATTCGGGATAGTGTTGAAAGGAAGAGAAGCCATTCATGCCTCTCTGATAAACGTCTCTGAAGATAAAACAGAGTTCTTTCGAATCCTCGTATTTAAATTATTTTATTTATTATCTCCTCGACTTCTTTTCGTAAAATGTTCTCCACCGTTGATTCTTGTGGCAAATACAGACACGTGTACGGTTTTCATCTGTTACTCGATACATATTTGTACCGATCGCGATTCGTATGTGTACCAACCGGTTTTCGATTTGATCTCGGTTTAGTTGAATTATAACGTTGAAAAATATATAATTCATTTATTAGAATATACTTCAAAAGTAACGACAAAAAAAAAATACTTCAAAAGTATATAAACAAAAAATTTGAGATAATAACAGAAGAAGAAGGTGACATTTTTTATAGGCTTTTAATATTTATCTGAAACCTATGTATGACCTAAAAGACAATAAAAGCATTAGCTAACACAAGCATCAAAACATATACGGGAATGGAAGAGGAATAGTAAGCCATCGCTGAACCGGTTGTACCGCCTTCGGCTCCTCCTCCTCCTCCTCCTTGGCCGCCACCGCCTTGTCCCCCTCCGCCAATAGTACCGTAAGGATAAGGAGGAGTATAAAAATAAGGATACGGAGGAGAATACATCGTCGAAGGTGGTGGACCTGGTGGTTGGTTGCAACAGCCTGTCGTCGGAACAGGAGGGCAGCGAGAACGTGGCGGTGAAGACTGTGAAGGCGGTGGGGGTGGTGAATACTGTGGAGACGGTGGAGGAGGGTTACCATATGGAGAGTAGCCTGTAGAGGACGGTGGTTGAGGCGGTTGGTTACATGGGTAAGGAGTGCAAAAACCAGCGTTTGAATCCAAAGCTGAGTTTAGATTGACACAGTTTAAAAGTGATAGATAAAAGGTAATAAGAGGAACAGAGAGAGAAGCTTGAAGAGACAACATGATGATGACTTAGAGAAAATGATGAGTGTTTGGTCTTTGGTTTTGAGATTTATAATAAAAAGAGATGAATTTTTTCCTCGGTTTCGTATTATCTGCCGCATGGCATTACACATGTCGGGGGTGTTGGAGGATTTCTGAAGAAAACGTTTGTGTCTTTTAGCTGATGTAGACAAATTTTTGTCATGTAATGACAAATTAAAACGCATTTGTATTACTTTGGAATATATAGATATATACCGATCGGTACCATTTTCATCAATAGATGTCCCAAAGAAGATGGATTATGAGTAACATGAGTTTTAAGATAATTGTGACAAGTCGAATGAATCTTTTGCTATGGGAAAGATGAAGAACTATGAATTGTTTCAAGTAATCAAATAATCAAATTTTACGTTGAAGACGGGGTTTACACGATGGATAATATGTGGCTCCAACTAAGCTGTTGCATGCTCCCGAGTTGCAATTACATTCAATCGCTCTGGCCCATGTAGTGAAGGCTGACAAGAGCAACCAGAAAAAAGTTGATGAGGGTCATTTGTTAGTAAGGTGCTAGCCTTCACAATAAACTGCTTAATTATGATAACTTTAACCCTCGCTTTGAAATTACCATCGATGATGGCTTTTTGGACAAGTTTGGAAAAAGTATCCACCAAACTCATGATTTGCTTGTGCATTCATGGTGCTGGGTGAGTTTGTTTTGACTAGTCTGTTGTAGGATTCAACTACTTTTCAAATGATGCACAAGCTAGTGTTGAGGTGTGACTACACTTTCGGACAGTATTGTATCCGAGGAAATATTAATTCTGATGGTGTGGGTTGTGGTCTTGTCGAGAGTGGAATGAGGACTAACATAACCCATATTTAAGTCTGCATGCTGCATGTTTTTTATTAAAAAACTGTGTGAGGTATGTTAATCTTGATAAATAAATTGATGATATATAACAATACTTATTTATGAAACTTAGATATGTTATAAGTTTATTCACCAAACTGAATTCAAAATGGCTTTGAGTGATGAGTTTCAAACCGGTTCGATAGAACAAGATTTTAATCTAATATAAGCTCATGGTTGAGCATGCACCAGAACGTCACATAGAATCAATTTAAATCCATAGTAAACCCTGTCATATGGTTTAGTATTTTACAAATTACAACCCACTTTATCAAATGGTTTCAATATTCAATGTGTTGACATTTACCTATATATTTTAAATAATAACAAGACGATAAATTTACTTATTTAATAACTCATTGTATTGGTTTAACCAATTAGATGAATGTTGTTTACAATGATTCAAGGATACCGAAACCGAGTTCAAGTTTTGTTATAAGATGATCTACAACCGTGAGCTTGACACAAATATTATCAGTCTAATTCTGGGACTAAAGAGATTATGGATCACATATTCATAATTTCATGATTACATAAAAAAAGTAAAAATAAATAAATGATATATAGATAAAAATTGGTGAAATGTATTAAAAGTTGCAATGATATCACCCACTTAATTTAGCTATGATATTTTAGGTTAATGTAATTAATGTTTTTCTTATATCAAATTTTTGTTTAGCCAAACTAAACAAATTTGAGAAATATAATAACATGCCATAAAATAAGTTTTATATGAATCCAATTAATACCCTAATTTGGATTTTCATTTAAATATCACAAACTTTAGGTTTATCAGGGAAACATAATAAAGAAATGTTATATAAAAATTTAGCAACACTTTTAAAATCTAAAATCTCTGATATTCTGAGAAATGTCAAAAAAAATATTCCAGATTGCATATAATAATAAAATCATAATAAAAAGAATTAAAATATATTGATACTTCATAAATAGAAGTCACTGTCCAAGTCTCTGCTTTTTTATACATCGAGAGGCAGAGAAGGTGTTCTTCTTCTTGTCCAAAAGAGAAGACAAAACCTAAATGTCTTTAGGTTACGCAGAGAAATTATCCTTCATTGAAGATGTTGGTCAAGTCGGCATGGCTGAATTCTTCGACCCATCTCATCTTCTACAATGCAAGGTTTCTATTTTTTGTTTCCTTCTCCTCCTGGGGTTTTGTGGGTTTACTCTATTTTTCTCGAGATTCTGTATAATTTCACGTTGCGTTGATTTTTTCTCTGGATTAATCGCTTAGCTGTTTAGATTTTAGAGTTGATCCTTCTTGTGTTCTGTCCTAGTGTTTGATTTTGGATCGTAGGTTCATATTAAGCCTTTAAGTTTTTATATTTGTCGTTTGGATGGTCGTGAAGAGTTGTTGAAGAGTTGGAGAATGATTAGTACTTAATGATTCATATAATCTAGTTTTAGGTTATACAGTACCTGTTTTTAGACTTGCATTGTGTTGTGTTAATTGAAGAATGAAATTTGGTGATAACAAGCATCTTAAGATTATGTGATTTTATTTACTGATTATGTGAAAACCGTTGTCTGGATTCAAATTTGTGTGGAGATTTTGACTGTTTGTTTATCATTGTTTTATCTAACAAGCCAAAAGGTCTGATAAAAGGATTTGGTTGCTAGATCTTGGCGTGTTTATTGTTTATTTCACTATTGTGCTAACTCTGGTGTTTGTCTTTGGAAATGCAGATTGAAGAACTTGCTAAGTTGATTCAAAAGGTTTGAATCTTTACCCTCTTTCGTATTCTTCTTGGTGCTTTTGAATATATGTTTTTGGTTTCTTGTTGTTATTTAAGTATCTTTAAGAAGGCTGGTTTGATGTTTGCAGAGTAAGCATCTAGTAGTCTTTACTGGTGCAGGCATTTCAACTTCTTGTGGTATTCCTGATTTCCGAGGCCCCAAAGGAATTTGGACGTTACAGGTGTGAGCTAAGGCCATTTAATCCTCTTTTCTTTGACTATCTGCTCGAGTGATTTGATTTTGAATTCTGTCATTGATTGGTCTGTTATCATCACTTCTTGACTTGATTGCATTGTCTTGGATTATGTGGCTAATATACTTGTCTTTTGTAAAGCATCATCTCTTGAAAGTTAACTCTTGTGATCCGTGTTTAATGGTTTCAGCGCGAGGGCAAAGATTTACCTAAAGCATCTCTGCCATTTCACCGTGCAATGCCGAGTATGACCCATATGGCTTTGGTTGAATTAGAAAGAGCTGGCATTTTAAAATTTGTTATCAGTCAGGTTATCCTCTTTTCCCTACAGAATTACTTTATAACTACCGTGCTTGAACACTGATAGGATCTTGTCTTCATGTTTACATTTCTAATTTCACTTATATGCTGCCTTCATAAATGATCAGAATGTGGATGGCTTACATCTTCGATCTGGAATACCAAGAGAGAAGCTTTCTGAACTGCATGGAGACTCTTTTATGGAGATGTGCCCATCATGTGGAGCAGAGTAAGCCAAAAATATGTTATTGCGTTTCTCTTATACTGTGACCCCTTGTGATTGAGAGCTGTCATAATCTATCCGTATATTGGACCATAAATGGTAACAACCTTTCTTGAAATTTCGAAGGTACCTGCGTGATTTCGAGGTGGAAACTATTGGATTAAAGGAGACATCAAGAAAGTGTTCTGTTGAAAAGTGTGGAGCTAAACTTAAAGATACGGTCTTGGATTGGGAGGTAACACGAAAGCGTTGCCTTTGAATCAGAGTCCACCAGTTTTACCTTTTTATGTAGTTAAAGAATTTAAGAAACTGAATTATGAAACTTTCTTTATATGACTCTTATGCTGCAGGATGCTTTGCCTCCAAAAGAAATTGATCCTGCGGAGAAGCACTGCAAAAAGGCTGATCTTGTACTCTGTTTGGGTACCAGGTAATTAATGACTCATAGGAACTCTCATGTTTGTTTCCTTAACACTTTTGATCAGTTAGCCAAACAACTCTCTTCTCTAGAGTATGTTGCATTTTGTTTGTTATATGTGTCTAACCTCTTTATGCAGTTTGCAGATAACCCCTGCTTGCAATTTGCCTCTCAAGTGTCTCAAAGGTGGAGGCAAGATCGTCATAGTTAATCTTCAGGTAATTGTTTATTTTGTTCATGTGCACGAGATTTAATGCGCGCCATATATGTAAATGAAATTTTCTCCGTTTGCTGATATTTTCTCTGGAATGTATATGGCAGAATGAGTTTTCTGGACTGTGTAGTTTGTGACTGATTATATTTACCCTTTCAGAAAACACCGAAAGACAAGAAAGCAAATGTAGTGATTCATGGTCTTGTTGATAAGGTAAGATTTACGTTTTGTTGTTTTCAAAAATTCTGGACATAACCTAAGTGATGTTTAACAGATTACCTTCAGCACTGTGCCCCAACTTGAGTCTTATAGATTTTTTCCCTTCATTATTCTGATGTGCAGGTGGTTGCAGGGGTCATGGAATCGCTCAACATGAAGATTCCTCCATATGTCAGAATTGATCTTTTCCAGATAATCCTAACTCAATCTATAAGCGGAGGTAGCTTTTCCTGAATCTTTCATGGTTTTTGTGCAACATATATGTCTTGTCCTGCACTGTAATTGGGTGTGTCAAACTTTTTATTAATGATGTTAGGCTTCATAGCTCTCACTCACATGTTTTTCATTTCTGTTACAGATCAGAGGTTTATTAATTGGACCCTGCGTGTTGCGAGTGTTCATGGATTGACTTCTCAGTTACCATTCATCAAGTCTATTGAGGTAATCTCTAGAAACTACTAAACCAATGCCAAAACAATCAAATTCAATTTTTCTGATATTTTTCATTTGCAATACAGGTTTCTTTCTCAGATAACCATAATTACAAAGACGCAGTTCTCGATAAGCAGCCTTTTCTTATGAAAAGGTAAAACTAACCTCTTCTTAGAAATCAGTTTCTTGTCCTATTTCTAACTCTTATATATATTCTCATCCTCTTTCAGGAGAACAGCACGAAACGAAACTTTTGATATATTCTTTAAAGTTAACTACAGTGACGGTTGTGACTGTGTCTCCACTCAACTTAGCCTCCCATTTGAATTCAAGGTTTATTACGATCCATAAAAGATCTTTGTTATCTTGACTCATGACCATTTTTCTCACAACATTTTCAAATAACCTGTGTAGATTTCAACAGAAGAGCATGTAGAGATTATTGACAAGGAGGCTGTGCTACAAAGCCTGAGAGAGAAAGCGGTAGAAGAATCCAGTTGCGGGCAAAGCGGTGTGGTTGAGAGAAGAGTGGTTTCTGAACCGAGAAGTGAGGCTGTTGTGTATGCTACGGTGACTAGTCTCAGGACTTACCATAGTCAACAATCTCTGCTTGCTAATGGAGACCTGAAATGGAAGCTGGAAGGTTCTGGAACATCCCGTAAACGCTCTAGAACCGGGAAGCGAAAATCGAAGGCTCTGGCAGAAGAAACCAAGGCATAGGAAGAAGAAAAGAAAGCTTTTGGTGTATATAAAGAAACACTAGTCTAACCGGAATAGGTAATATGGAAGTTATTGGCGTTTTGAGAGCTGAGTGAATTTTGTTTTTGGTCCACATTCGGTTCTCTTGAAACAAAAGTTAACCAGGAATTGAAAGAGATAATCTTGGTTCGTTGTCGTTTAGTATCGGTTGATTTTTGTAGAAGCTAGTGCATTCGAAATATTATTAAAAAAAATTTACAAGATGATCAAGCGATGCCAGAATCTGTCGACTGGTAGGAATCTCGGATTTGAAAAATACATAAAACGACATGCTCTCAATAATCCAGTACTGTTGCTATTTTAGCTTTAAAAACCTAGTGGTGAACAATTAATAATGATCAAGAAAAGATGTTATAGTACATAATTTAGATATACATTGTACTGTTCTATTTTAATATAATATGCAAATAATGTAAAACAAATCAACGAAAGTTAGCTGTACTTATATGACATCGTCAGTTAGAATTCTTTTTTTTTTTTTTATGTTTTTTTATTGAATAAAAGGATAATTATGTTTTTCATTTTCAAGGGATTATTTTTT
>Ga0041059_1002686_pt1 | contig 13027 bp, 12 predicted proteins | sample AraColnosormetaG_FD_56232 | JGI IMG/M metagenome (GOLD analysis project Ga0041059, IMG submission 56232) | Arabidopsis roots microbial communities from North Carolina, USA - Col MF nosort | ecosystem: Host-associated > Plants > Roots > Unclassified | place: USA: North Carolina | collected... | reverse complement strand
ATATCTAACCTATGCAATCACAATTGAACAAAAAAGAAAAAAAAAAAGAAAAAAAAAAAGACAATAGCAAGTAGATTTTGTCTTTTTTAAGAATATTAAATTGATAAACCTGCGTGACCAAAATTATAAATTGATAAACATGCTTGTAAATTTAGATAGACATAGACTTTAATGAATTCACAAGTAGATTTTGTTCACATTTTAAAATGGCAAAACAAATGGGCCATTAAGTCAGTAAACATGAGACTGCTTTTGTCTTAAATCAAGGAAAGTGGAAAACCAACTCATACCTACAGAAATAAAATCAAAGATGATTATATATTCCATTTCATGTCTCTCTAGTCTATACCCAAAGTACTCAATGCTATTTCATTAAATTAGTTTATATATGAGTACAAATATAAGCTCCATGTTGTGATATAGAACACTATATATAAATTAGAGGGTCCATGAGATAGACAATGATGCAAAGACATGGAGGAACAGTTTGTGAGGTTTGTATATATATAGATGATGGCTATAAGTTGCTAAATGAGAACTGAAATACAAATAACTTGAAAACTTGAAATTCTGGTTTGATAAAAGAAATGAAGCATTTCTCACGAATGAAGTTGATGATATCATCATAGCAGCCCCTAAAATCGTTGTAGTAAATGAGGCCGTAAAGCCCAACAAACGAGAGAGAAATGACGAAAGTATTTCAAATTAGCAACAACTCATAAAGCCCATAACATTTTGGGTTAGGAGCAACAGTTTTTTAATAACATAAGTTATTGCAATTTACTAATCTACATTAGCAACAGCCCATAAAGTTGTGAAATTTGAGGGAAAGTTGAGTGGTTTGATCATGTGCTTTGCTTACAGTCCCTATATCACATAAATTAGTGAAGGCTGTTGCTGTGACTGTTTGATGAAACAGGAAGACGACAAAAGTCAATAGACCACAGGCTAAAGACTGAGACAGTCACGGTGCTTCCACTTCCGGTTAGGACTGATCTTCAGATAGTTGACCCTAGCTTATTTACTCAAGCTCCTCCCTCTGTACAACTTGTCTCATACACTTGGAAAGAGCAAAGCAGAGCTGCTTCCTATGACTCATAGCCTATGAGTAAAGAGAACAGTAAAAACAGGAAACTTTGATCAATAAATTTATTGATACCAATGGGAAATTTTGTTACATTTTCTCACGCTCATTCAAAATGTTGACATATGTTTCATTGCATGTATATTTGTAGATATAAATCTATTCAAATTGTGTTGTTGGCTTTGATTTAATAATGCAAGACCAAGTTCTCCACTTTCCTTAGGAATACAAATTGAATCCCAGCTGTAATTTAACCATAGAAAAAGATTTTACCAATTTGAACAATACTTCAAAGTTCAAACTAGAAGAATCTATTCATAGTTCATTATCCGTGATATGAAGTATGAAGAAGTAAATGCTAGATTGGTAAACATTATATGATATTTTATTTAAAACATTCATAATATTTTTTATAAAAAATTGTTGTCACATATGTACTTTGTTTATTGATCAAACGAAGATAAGTTGGAAACCCAGTCCATAAATTAGATTGTCCAAATATGTGCGGTGTTTAGCTAATGCTCAAAAGTCTTATTTAAGACTTAAAGAGTAAATCGTCATGGTTGATCCAAAACCAAAAGTTGTTAAATAGGGATAGCTTTAGCCAACCTAATTTTATGGAATGTCAAATAGAGCAAGCGTGTTCTTGGATTTATCAATTTTGACAAAAATATTCACTCAATTTATAATTGTAAAGATCTGTATTAGGTTAATTGTTTTTGTGTGATGTATTTGGTACATATACCTCAATATGGAGAGTGTAGATCAATAATGGCCCGTGGTGCGCCACAATTGTTTCTCTTCTTTTTCTTTGTAAAACACATCACATGTAACGAACTCAGCAACGCAAAAGCAATTATAAGTTTAATTATGTTTCATGCATTATTATAAATAAATATCTAGAAACTATCATAAGAATGAATACATGTGCCTAGATTTTTTACAGGGATTGTCTCATTATATTCGTTCGTTAATATGCGTAATTATATCTAATTTTAATCAACAACATCCTTTTCTATTATTAATTTCCTTTCTTATTTTATAGTTTTGCAAAGACAAAATAATATAATTCTGTTGGCGAGATTCGTATCAACTTGAACGGGCCCGATTCGGTGAATGTGGAGATAGGAGAATCAGTTTTTAATCGGACGGTCCAAAATAGATCCAAAAGCTTATAGACTAGATTCATTGTGAAGCAGGCAATTTCTGGTCGGTCAGGTCTTACGTGTCACGATTTGTCAAGCCTTGGTTTTACACGTGTACTATAGACATCCAATATCTGAGGACAACGAATGTAAAATACCATATATTTTTTGTGTAATAAAAATCGATTTGTTACGTCGGTCTAACTATTTCAAAGATATTATATAGTAGGTTTCTAGAGACATTAGGTATTTAATATCTTGACAAATTGTCTGGTGAACTTTTTTTTGCTAAATTGGTGAATTATTTACTTACTATGTTCGTCGATCGTCACTAGAATAATGGGATTATATAAAATCGTAAGCAAAGTTATTCGTTTACTGTATGCATATTTTTAGGATTTCATGCATATGTTTAGGTATGCAAATATGTTTTTTTAATATACATAAACAAACTATTATTTATTTATAAGTTTACCACTAAATATGTGACATATATTTTGACACTCTATAAGATCATCTAGCAAAGATTATGGTACCTATATATTTATTGAAGAACATTTAAAGTCAATATATTTTTCTATATTTGCTATTAGTATGTTCGAACAGTTGAGAAAAAGTAGGTTCAACCACACAAAAATGTTCTTCTTCTTGGCAACAAGTCTAGCCACACTTTCTAATATTTAATTTGAAAAGAAGAAAGTTTCATAAATGACAACTGAGTCTAGTCTAGGGGCGATGGATTTCCGGGAAATGCCCGGCAAAGAGGAGTGGTTGATAAAAAAAACCTCATTAAAAAAAGAGTACTTTTGCTATTTTAAAACTCTACTTCCTTATTTTAGTTTCTTAGGTGAAGTCTAGAAGCATTCATTATTGGAAATGACATCACCATGTTGAATTTTGTTGTCAGACTGATACACACAAGTTACTCACGAGTCCATTTAAAAGTTTTGTATGATTCAAACTGGAGAGAAAAGTACTTGCAACTTTGCAAGCACTTTAGCTTTTCGTGTTACGAATGTAAGTTTGAATAACTGAAATTCAAGTAAAACACTTAAGCGTATAAGTGTAAGTACACACACGAGATCAATTAACTTTTGTTATTTACACATCAATAATGATTGGACATTTGGACTCTGTAATACAACTAATTTATAGTGTTAATAATCTCACGAAAAATTGATTATCATCGACACTAGTAATCATATATCAGAGTGGTTCTGCGGAATAGCAAACAATTCGAGGCAATCAATGGCAGAGAAAGGAAGAGTCACTAGGTACTTCAGAAAAATGGGACCTATACTCATGAGTTTGGACGGTGAGTCCATGTCATGTAGACTGTAGTGAATAAGAATTAAATATTTTACCACAATTTTTTAAAAAAGAAAATTAGAAGAGATTAGACCATTTTGATTGAGAATTTTTCACGAAAGTTTTTAACAATTAAAAAAATATAAATAATATAAATGAAAAAGAGAATGTTAAATTCTTTTAGATATTTTCTATAATTCATCATGATTTCTTACTATTGATTTAATTTGTTAAGCAAAACAAAAATTAAATCATATAATCAAATTATAATATTAATTATTTTTTTGTTTGAATTTTTTTTTTATTGATGGAGATGTTCTTAAAATAAAAAATGAATTTTATGAAAAAGATAGAAAAACCGATGTAAAGAAGCGATATTTTGTTTTTTTCTTAGGATTATGTTGTTTTGAGTTCGAATAGTGTGACACACTATTACCATCATAAACAATATTTTGACACATCATTAAAATTATTTTATAAAAGAACTAATGTATAAGTAAAAGAAAGATATATAAATTGGATTTGTATACTAATAAATTATATTTGATGAATTTGTCGAAATTAATAATTATAAGAGTCATATGTCAAAACAATATATGAGGAGGCAAATAAGTAATTTTATTTTTAAAAAATTAATTTTATAAATATTTGGAAATAGATATTTTATGTACACAAACATAATTAGGTAGGTTTTTTTTTGTTTTTTTTTTGAAAAAGAATTAGGTAGGTTTTAGTTCGGAGATTGAAACACAAACAAGTGGGTTTCGGTATCATCGGAGCCTTACGCAAGTATGCGACGTCAACTTGTTAAAATATTTGCTTGCACGTATTCCTTTGCTCGTGTAAGGTGTATCACACTCCAAACCCCTCTTATTGCATTCCCATCAATCAATAAATTATTATACTGTTTTATATAGTTTAACGAATTTGAGTATGCAAACTCTTTTATTTTTTTGGCAATTGCTAGTCTACCGAAACTTGTAAAGTATTCATTCATAGGTAATTTACACCGCAAGTTTAAAAAAGTTGGCTAATCAATATTTCAAAATCTCTGTCTACAAATATTTACTTGAATGATTAACACACACCCACGCATATAACTATATATAAGTATAACATATTTGTTTGACAAAAATGAAATAAATGACAGTTTTGCGGTGTAACCGTATAACCAACAATTGGGACGGTGATGGTGACTCGGTGGTGTTAATGGTGTGGACTTTAAAGTTCGTTTGAGGACGTTGTAACGTACCAAATATATCACTATTTTAAGAAGCGTATTTCTAAAACTTAAAAATGCAAACTTTTCAAATATCCTAATGAAAGGATATTTACAAAAAGTATACATAAAAGAACAGAAAATTAACTGACACAATATATTAATACTTATGCAGTACATTAGTAAAAAAAATTACATCATTATTCTTATGCCTTTTCATTTTTTATCTTTCATCTTAAAATTGGTTAACAATTAAATTACCGAGTTAAATAAAACTTTATCTAGAGGTAGTGATAATATTAATCTTATTGGAAGAGATTCATATTTTGCACGTTATAGTAACTTGTTAATTTTTTTATATGATATAATAAATAAGTTAAGACGGTAACTATAAATATATCACATAAATTATAACTTATGACGATACAAAATAACTTAGCATGATATAATTATAAACTTATTGATATAAATATTTTGTTATCATGTTAACCTAATAAGTATTACCGAGATATTTGTTATCATGTTATTCTGATAATACGTTATCTGCTAACTATTCTGATTCATGTATTTTTTACATGATTATTAAGTCGCAAGTCAACTTTTTTGCTTTATATGCTAAATATTTTGTTACTTTTTAATAATAATGTTATCGTCTTCGCATATATATCCGTATAATAACCATATTGTAACTATGACAATTTTGTAATTAATCCAAATATGAAAGATACTTTTGGTTTATATTTTTTTTCTCTTTCATATTTACCTAATTTTTAAATTATCTCTTCTACTTTTTTAATTTCAACTTCTTCTAAGTATATAAATTTAATTCACCCACTAGATTTTAACCCGCGGTATACCGCAGAGACAATTTATTTTTTAAATTAGTATATATAAAAATTTACAAATTAAATCTATTTATTTTTATTTTATAGTTTACAATTGTTATTAAATAACATCCTGCCAAACCCGTCTCGCCAAATCCGTCCCGTAAAAAAAACCCGCCGTACACCACTAATTTAAATATATAATTAAAATAAATATTTTATGGGATTGCAATTGTATTTTAGTTTGTCAAACAAATATTTGTTTTAAATAGTTGCCAAAATCTAGTTCAAATTTTGGAGAAAAAAGATTTATTGGATAGATAAAGAATGTATTTAGGTGTGTTTTGCTCATTTTAAGGGATTGCAATTATATTTTTGTTTGTCAAACATTTTTTGTTTTAAATAGTTGCTGAATATATTTGGAATATTTTTAGTTTGTTAATCAATTTATTGCTGGAAAAAAATCAATAATTAAAAGTTAATGGCAGCCATTGTTAATGTATATATAGATAGTTGGTGTTTGTTATGAATAATTAGAACAAATTTTTTTATAGAAAAAAATAATTTAAAAGAAACTTATTGTTTTCATTATAATCCCGAGATGTCAAAACCAAATTTTGTTGGCATTAAAATATTTTAAATTAAGATATTGTTATATAAATATCATGCAACAGCCCAAAATTTTAGTATATAAATTATATATTATATTTTAAATATTTATTGATTTATATTATACAAATAAAGTATCATTTATGTTATTCATAAATTTAGAGATATAGATTTATGGTTTATACTATATAAAATGAATATATGTTTATATTATCTAATATCCACTTAAAAATTACAGTACATTCATTATAATTAAATCTTATATTGAAGCTATACTATTTGAATGAAATATTTAATTTTGAATAATAAGACTAGTTTATGAAATTCATAATGTCTGGAAAGAAAGATAATTATAAGAGTCAAGGTGTTTGGAAAGAAGGGTAGTAATAGTATTAGTTAAAATGTTTGAAAATAAGAATAGTAGAAAAATAAATTAATTTCAAATACAAGTAAAAACCGTGGATTTGACATATAAGTATAAATAATTTTTCTTTAAATAAGATTCGGTTTTCAAATTTAGTGCGGATTTTCATTCTCTTGTAATTATACACTTGTTTGTAATTAGTTAATTTAAGATTTAAAAGAAAATCATATGCACATTAACCAAGTTACTTAATCAGCGTTCCCACTTCCTACCAAAAAAAAAAGAGTTACTAATCAGCGCCACACACATGTAACGTAATTAAGATATATTAATCCTAACACGGTATGAACAATTTGACAGATAAGGTCTAAAGCAAAAACAAACCTGTGGTCACATGCTCTAAGTCGTTCATGAATCTTTGATCATGTATGTCTATAAATACCTTCGATTCTATCGACATTTTAGCCAAACTTTTGACGTGATCCACTAGCAACAAAGTTTATACCATGAAAACCTTGACATTTTTTGGACCAAAATATGGAACTCAAGTCTCTCTTCTTTCTCCGAATGTGGTGAGCAAACTCTCTCGCTTTCCACTGACATCATTTGCTCGTAAGCCTACAAAGCCGGTATGTGTGAAGACTACGGATTGTGACCTTGTTGAAAGTCAGCGTACGTTTAACAAGTTTCCACGTTCGGACTGGGGTGATCATTTCCTTCGTCTTCCCTTCAATGTCTCAGTGAGTTCATTACACACATATATATATAGGATTGGTGCAGGAGATATTATATTAACAAGCTGGATTCTTATAGGATATGGATATGCTTACAATAGAGATGAACGCACTAAAGTCTACAATAAGGAAGATGCTTATGTATTCACAAGACGTGGAGGAGACAAAGGAGAGAATTCTTATAATATATTTGCTGGTTGCACTTGGTATGGCATACCACTTCGAGGATGAGATAGATGATAATCTGAAACACGGCTTCGAAAATATAGAGACCACTATGGCCGGTGAAAATGACTTGTCCACGGTTTCGGTCATGTTTTGGGTTTCAGGACATATGGATATAACTTGTCTTCCGGTAAGGAGTATCATTGTATCAAGCTAGGCTTCTTATTGATGTATTCTATACTACTTGTCTCCTTTAAATAATGGTCTATTTTGTAAACAGATATGTTTAGGAGATTTAAAGGGGAGGATGGAAAGTTTGAAGAATGTCATACAAAAGATGTCAAAGGTCTGCTAAGTTTGTATGAAGCCGCACAATTGGGTACAAGCACTGAAGATATTTTGGACGAAGCGATGAGTTTCTCGTCGAGTCACTTGGAGTGTTTAGCAGGTGGAACGTGCCCGCCTCATATCTCAAGGCTTATACAAAATGAGCTTTACATGCCTCAGCACCACAATGCTGAAATATTATTCGCAAGCGAATACATTTCCTTCTATAAACAAGAAGATGTTCACAACAAAGTCCTACTCGAGTTCGCCAAGCTCAATTTCAAGTTCCTTCAACTCCATTGGATTCACGAGCTGAAAATTCTCACCAAGTAGACTACTTACTGTATCAGTCGCTTCTAACAATGTTTTCATGGATTAATTACAATCGGCCGCTCTAATATATGTTTTGCAGATGGTGGAATGATCAAGATCTTTTATCTAAGCTCCCACCTTACTTTAGAGACAGAATGGTGGAGTGCCATTTATATGCAGTGATTTATTATTTCGAGCCACAATATTCATTTGGCAGAATCATGTTGGCTAAGTTATTGGTACTCTTGACCGTTGTCGATGATACGTGCGACAGATATGGTTCTGTTCCTGAGGTTGCAAAGCTTCTTGATTGTGTCGAAAGGTAATATGCTATACATATAATACGTAAGCTTAATTAATGACTTATCATCTTCGTATGTGTTAGTCTTTGAGAGAACTTCAATGAAAAGAAGAAGTAGAATAAAATCTGTTATTTCTCTCACAATATATGTTGATTACCTTTGGAACCTATTTATGATTTTATATAGGAGAGGGTTCTGGTTTACTTAATGTAATTACAATAAATTTCTGGTTTTACTTAAACCATTCAATAGACCAATATCCAATAGTATGTACGTGCAGATGGGATCCAGAACTTGGGGAGAGTCTGCCAGATTATCTGAAAACCGTCTTCAAGTTTACTTTGGATGTTTTTGAAGATTGTGAACGAGCGGGGAAGAGTGAAGAAGGACTAAGCTTCAATGTCGATGGTGCATTAGCCGAGGTAATACATAATAGTGTTATTGATATAATAACATCTTATATTGGCAAAACAAATAACAACATATCTATTTTAAAAATGTATAACATTCTATTAATGGAAACTAATTTATGTAAAATTACATGTTATTCTACATTCCATTTATAACATTTTATGACTCGGAAACTTTTTACAGAACATTCAAAATCGGCCCATTGCCATTATTAACTCACGAATCTTTTGATAATATGATAGCAGAAACAGAATATTCATTTAAATTCGCATGTGCTCCTAATAATGCAGTTCACGATACTCCAGCGAACCCACCTTAACTTTGCCGAGTGGGCAGCGGCAGAAAAAGTGCCAACAGTTGAAGAGTATTTGGAGGTTGGGGGCGTAGCGGTCACAATGTATGCAACTATAGCATTGGGACTTCTCGGGTTAGGACCGAAGGCTAGGGAACACGGTTATGAGTGGCTAAAATCTAGACCAAAACTCGTTCACGATTTGGCAACAAAAGGTCGTCTGATGAATGACATGGGAGGCTTCAAGGTACATATATACGACTCATATTGTTTCAAAATTATTCTTTTGGCTACGTAAATATGAATGGTATGAAACAGGATGACATTGGTCGAGGTTTTCTCGCAAACGTAGTCAACTATTATATGAAGGAATATGGAACTACCGAAGAGGAAACATATAAGGAGTTTCATAAAATAGTTAGAGACCTCGAGAAGTCGGTGAACTCGGAGTTCTTGAAGATAAATAAAGGAGTGCCTCGCGAAATCCTATCTCGGGCCCTTAATTGTGGGAAAATGATCGATGTTACTTACAGATCCGGTGACGGGTACACTCGGCCCAGAGGAAAATTCACAGAGTATGTCGAATCATTGTTTGTCGAGCACATGGATGCTCCTGTGATGCAGTATGCATCTTCTTCTACCTTATGAGCTTTATTGAACATGTAATATGCACATCTAATGCCAATAAACAGGTCAATTAAGCATAAAATATCTTTCAAATTTAGGTCATGAAGCATGATAGATCAAAGAAAAACATACGTCCCAAAACAGATACATAACATCTTACTAAAAAATCCAACACACAACATTTAGACACTTTCTTCTCACAATGATTTCATTAAGGACAAAATCAATTGGATAGTACATTCGTTGGGGAAATGTAAGGGTACGTACCCTATATATTGGTTAAAAGTTTAACCTAAGGCTAAAAGTATATATCTACAACTCTATTTTTTCCTCTAAACTTTATTATAGAGTAATATTCTCTCTAATCTTATTCTATATTTTACTCTAGAATAGAGTAAAAAAAAAAAGAGAATTGTTCTATACATAGTGGATTGTATTGGTGCAAGACCTTGAAGGCTTGAAGTTATAAGGATTTACAAACTCTCGGTGATTCATAAAAAGGAAACACAAGAAGCAGAGCATACGATACATATATTTTGTTGTGCAGCTTTATTTCAGATCGACTAGCTAGTAGTACCTATTATACAAGTATGGTATAACCATAGTTAAGGATGTCTAAGCAGCGCAAGTGGCACAGGTGCAGCCCTCACCACAAGTGCAACCCTTAGCAGAGGTTTGAGTTTGAGTCTTGGGGCAGTTGCAAGGGTTACAGCCACAGTGCTCCCCACATGGACACGTGTTGTGCTCTTGATCCCCACCAGATGCTTCGCTCATCATCTTGCACCTTCATGGAATGGAACAACGTTTTTAAGATCACATAATATCAATTTTATGGATCATATATATAAAAAACTAACCTGCAAGATTCGCCACCGGGACATGGAGAAGGGCAGCCACAACGATCGTTGCAGCTAGCGCTTGCACTTCCTTTGCCTGTGTCTGCCATTTTTTGTTTTCTCTTCCTTTTTTTTATCTCACTAGCTCATCCTTTTTACATTTCATATAGATAAGAATACTGAGCGATGCAAGAGAATTGAATACGTGGCCTCTATGTAGGTAACATGTGTCATGTGACAACTTCTCCTCTATCCCGAGTCGTGACGAAGCATGTTCGGTTGGGACAAAGAAATAGAATACTGAAAATTTTACAATTTTATTTTGGTCAAAGAAATGGTTTCCAAAAAAGAAAAAAAAAAGAATTAGATAAAGCTGAATTGTTTTTGGTATGCTCTAAAATCTCCTCTTTTATAAGCCCTTCTCAAGACCCTAGTTTTGTTACTTTACTTTTGGACTATGTCTATAGCTGTCAAATGGTCCGTCCAGGGACCATTGGGCGTGTTCGTATGGACAGTTTTTTCTATGGGCCAAGTTGGACGGTCCATAATGGACAATGGTCCGAAAAATGTCCATGACCAATAAAAATCATGTCCATATGGGCAAGCCCATGTATAACCCATTTTATTATTGATAAATTAAAAATCATGATTTTAAAGAATTGTGTTTTTGCATTTTGCATTTTTCCGACAAAACGGTAAAATTGTGTTTTTCTTACCAATACAATNNANGCNCATGGGCAGCCCATTGTCCATATGGTCAAACCCATATTATCCGCGGACAAAACTGGTCATATGCCCAATTGGACCATTTGTTTTATGGTCTGGAATATAGCCCGTCCATATGCATTTGGACTGGGCAAGCCTATGGGCCGCCTGTCCAGTTGACAGTTCTACAAATAATGTACCTACTAACAGAACATTGTAAGAAGCTACAGATATAGTAATTAGTACATGTCCAATGTAAATCCACTCATACATTTCTTCTCTCTTTGTTTTACTTTAAAATATCGATTGAGCAATTTCGATCTCTAGGGATTTAAAGAAGTGAAACCAAAATTGTTTCTGACGAGCGATTAAGAACCCCTCTTTTACCGCAATTGACAATAGATAAACATTATACATCTCAGAGAAACCTTCTCCATTTTCATAAACCCTTTTCTACAGTGATCGTCTCGAAGCAGAAACACTGTTCACGATTTTTTCAACGCGGGAAAATTTATTTATCTTAGGGATCATCTAAATACAGTGAACCTCATCAGATTGGGTCCAAAACCAGGTTTTAGACTGAGTCAACGACAACGACTGTATTAGCGTGTTGATGACACATGTCTCTCCGTTGTCACGTATAATCACCGTTCATTTATGAATTTAAGTACGTTATTTCTATTCGAATTACCCAAATTAACCTACGTACGTAGCTTGCTCCGCAAGTGAATAGAATTGGTCTATAGACAATAAATATATATACTTTTAATAATAAAGGGTTTGTAATTGTTGAAACATATGTTAACTAATTATCTTCAGATAAATTTACTAATTCGTTCGTAACATGTTACAAATTTCTATCGTTGTTGTCTACAAAATTTCTTACAAATTTCTGACGAGAATAATACCAAATATACCCTCCAGCTTCTCCCACACGTTCTTCGTATAACCATGCCCTGACCAAAATAAATGTTAGCGTAGGGGAAAAAAACAAAACAGAACAGCTCTGCTCTGTCTCTATAAAAAGCTTTCTCACTTTCTCGTTCTCATTCAGACACTTTTTCATTCAGACACTCATTCAGACACTTTTGTCACCTCACTTACTCTCTCTGTCTCTCCCCCCTCTCCCTCTCTCATATTTCTCTTTTTTCTATAAACATATTTCAGAAATGGAGTTATTGTCTCCCAACAATTCCAGGAGAACCAAACAATGGCTTCCTCCGAGAAGAGGACAGGTCAAGATCATGATCGTCCGCAAACTCCTCAAATCGACGGCCTCGATCGTTTCACTGTGGAAGAGGCGAGATTGTAAATAACTGTGTACATACTTTTTGTTGTTGTTTTAATGTTAATTATGTACATACTTTGTAAGATGTAATCTCATGTATCACGTATGAAAAAAAAAGTTTTTGTTAGAAGATATTTTTTGCTTATTAATCTCTATATTATGTAGACAAATTTTCTTTTCTTCCTTGTAAATATTTACAAGTTGTTCCATATATTACATGCCATAACTTAAAAATGATACTAACGGGTCTTGGACCAAAACTGATATCTGTTGGGACATGCATAAAGCCTAACATAACAATTAACAAGTGTCATAAATTTTGGATTCACTTGTAGCGATGATACAACGAAAGTAAAACTACTTATTACATTTGTCAAATGATACTATATAGGTAGCTCATAACTATGTATAGATCTCTAAAATTCATCTAAACCCGAATTCTGCCGTGTGGAATTAACAAAAAAAAAAAAAAAAA
>Ga0041059_1002685_pt1 | contig 13029 bp, 6 predicted proteins | sample AraColnosormetaG_FD_56232 | JGI IMG/M metagenome (GOLD analysis project Ga0041059, IMG submission 56232) | Arabidopsis roots microbial communities from North Carolina, USA - Col MF nosort | ecosystem: Host-associated > Plants > Roots > Unclassified | place: USA: North Carolina | collected 2013-09-02 | reverse complement strand
TTTATTAACAGGTTTTAGTTCAGGGTTTGTTTTACTAAAAACATAGTTCAGGGTTTAAAAATGGATCTGGCCAAAGTTGAGGGTTTTTTTCATTAAATTCCGTACTTTTAATTAAGGTATCTAATATCATCTCCGCTATTAAGTATTTTAGGATTTGATTACAAAACTCTTGATGTTAAACTATATCAAAACCTATGACATTCAATGTGTGTAACGTTTTCTATATAATTGTATATATAAAATACTTACATAGCTTACAAAGTTTGATTTCTTGCTAAATTTATGCATTGAAGAAAAGATAGTTGAGCCTAATAGAAGATCTTTAGGTCTTTTCGGGGGTAAAAAAATCATTTAGATCTTTTCAAAAGGTAATTTACTTTGACATTTATACATGGTAAAGATTAAATATTGAGATATTCCAACGATCAACCTAAACCATACTAATAAATTAATAACGTACATTTGGTCCCTTTTCTTTGCTAAAAGCTAAAATAAAAAACAATGACCTATTGAATGTTTAGGGTTTTGAGTGGGGTCTCTATCTTCTCATTTATATATGTTGAGTTTTTAGTGTTCACTTTTTTAGGTGCTTCTTCCCTCTTTTCCTCCCTCGAGCTACTGATTTCGTGGGTTTTTAATTTCTCCAAGAAAATAAAAATAAGAAAAATGATTAATACTACTACTTCATAAGTGTCATTTTTATTTACCCAATTCATATTTCGTCTATGCCACCTTTTTCTACAATTTGCAACATTTGCCAAAAAAGAATAAATGGAAATGATGAGATTCTTTGTATGTATCCTTTTAGGTCGATGCACATACTTAAAATTCTTTTTAGGACATAGGTCTCTGTGATGTTTGCAAGTCATCATCAGTCTATAAACTTATAACAACAATCTTTACCTTTTTTTTTTCCTTAACAAAAAAGAAACTCTTCAGTGTAAAACTCTATTGTAGCAAGCAGCACAACGATTAGTATATTAAAATAGTCAACAACTTCATTGCATAGTAGAAATTACACAATATAGATGCCGCACTAGTGACTTAGTTGATCGAGATTGATTTATATCGTACGACGATAGATTCGTTGAGAACTATTAATAATGTAATCCTTTATTTTTTTTAAATTGTAGACTTCAAAGTGGTATTTCGGACCCATTTAACGGCGGATATCTCAAAAGGAATGTTATGTACTCTATTTAAACAATAAATGAGTTGATATGTAAGTTGTAGATATAATAAATGCAAGAGGGAGAAGAAATAAATTTAAATGCAAAGGTGAAATATATCTTCTAAGCTAAGAATATACTTTGCTTTATTTCTGTTACCAATATTGAATGTCCATTAGTAGTATTTTTAAAAAAAATATTATTTGGTCGGATTTTATTAGTATAAGAAAATAAGGTTTATAGCATTTTGAAATTGTACATATTGACATTGAACATGTAGTCGTTCGCCACAAAGACATAAATTACACAACCCGGTTTGCTAGAACTTGGAAAACGAAGTACTCATCGAGAATTCGAGATGATCTAAAACCAAATGAGCCCATCCGCAATTAAACAACACCAATATTTTTTGGCAACCACAATAAAACACCATTACGTGTAGTCGTGTAGGTTTATAAATATGTATAAAAAGAGAATGATATGATGGAGAATGTGTATTAGTGTATATAATAACAAGGATGGTGCGAGAGAAATGAGTAGTGGCAGTGGAAGAAGGGGACCATGAAATCTATGGGAAGCGTCGACAACTCAAAAACCTCGGTTTCGTAAAGAGACTTTCCCTCCATTCTTTTCCCTTTAAAAGAAATGAATTAGTCATTTTTTAGAATAAATATTAGTCTCCACCATTTGCTTTATTCTCAACCATTTTCCAACTTTTAGAGAAGGATCAAGACTAAAAATTGATAGTCTAGCGAAAATTATCAAGTAAGCTTTTGAACATGTTGTTTGTTTTGGTTCCAAAATGTTTTTTTTTTTAAACCAAGCTCTCATAAATGTTTTTAACTTTTCACCAAGCTCTCTCACAAATGTTTAAATTTCATTATTAAGAGAATACTAGTATGAGAGAATGTTTCGTTGTCTTATTAATTGTGTGATGGTCCATAAACTGCCCTTTCTCTGTCTAACTCATTAAAAGTTATTTCGAATTTTTCGAGCTCTTTAATCCAAGCCAGTACCTTAGTTATTACCTTCTTAAAAAGTTTAGAGCATTAAAGGGAATTATTGATATAAATAGTGAAAACAAATCAAACGTAGAATATCAAGAATTCTGATGTAAAATACCGTTGACTATTCGAACATTGACATGCAAAAAAAGACATTGAATAGAGTTGATATGATTATATGTGTTGTGCAAGACATATTTCGAAAAATCAAGATGACAAATATTATTGACTTAGCATTTTTTTTTTAATTATGTAAATGAATGCAGTGATCGACAGTGACTATGACTAGTGTGATATATACCTGTCTACCCAGAAGGAGAAGTTATGATTAAACTTAATTAAGGTGGTAAGCAATTGATAAGTGTGCTTAATCTTTGATTCAGTGATTTCTAATCGGATGGTGGAAAGAGAGAGAGGTGGACTAATTTGATTCTTTTGAAGGGTCAACTTGCCCCCACTTAAGATCTTGAGATGTGCTCATTTTCTTCGATATGTAACCTTTTCTCCATTTTATAATATTCTGTATAAACAAAATTGGATTCAATACCAGTAAACCTAAGAGTATTCACATTGCACAAATTAATAAGTGTCTTTCTGATAATTAAAATATTTTAATATTTTATTAGGTGGGAAAACACCCTATCAAATTTTGGAATGTATATGCTCTAAGTAACCTTTCATTCGCGATGAAAAATATATACTTATGGTTCGAGATTACGTTTCAGAAAACATTTTGATCTAACTTTTAGTTATTTGTTTGCGTTTGTATTTATGTTTCTATCTAATTTTGTGTAGACGTTAAAATGGTTTTTTCTGTTTACGCTTGTTGTTTATAATTTTACAGAAAAGAAAATAAAGGTGTTTTTTATTTGAAAAATATGATTAAAAAACATAAAATCATTTAAATGCAATAGAAAAATATCATTTGGAACAATTAATACCTAAACATATGATAAAGAAAGATGTTGAACTAAAAAAAGATGTTGATTTTTTTTTTTTTTGGGACATCAAGTGTTGAAACTAAAGTTAAAGAAAGCAAATTCATAGCTGTTTCGATGTAGCCAATGATATACTACTATATTAATCAAATGATAAATGCCAGTTTTGTATACTTCATGGAGACAGATATGTATCTATGTGGTTATGATACATTCGTACACATGAAAATTTATTTTTTCTTATGTGGTCCAAATTTCTCATATAAACAATTAAGAGTGATCATTTGAGACTTTGAGTGTCTTATCCATGTAATGTATATGACAATTGTTTTATGTATAAATTATCCATAGAAAATAGTAGCCGAAGAAAAGCCTATAAACCTGGTTTGAAAGTAATAATATTTCAATACCGTTACTTTTACCTCAAGCCAAGAAAGAATTCGAACTAAAGGAATAGAGTAAGAAATATTAACCATGAATTTGATTGAAGTTTCGGTATTTATTTGCAGATTGTATCAAAGTAAATAGATCAATCATTTTGTGGCGAGAGAGGAGGAGACAGAGAAGGGTGATTATTAGAAGAGTGAGAAGGGAGTGGCAGAACAAGTCATATCAAGAAGAGACAGCTGTAATTTCATAAAGACATCAAGTGGTAGAGAGAAGTGTAATGCTTAAGGTTTGGTAACAATTAAAAAAAAAAGTTACTACTTTTCTAAAAGCAGAGCATCTCTACTTCTATTTTTGTAGTAGTTGTCGTTGTACACACTTCGACTCAATCAGAATCACATTACATCATCAGATGTAGACAAAAGCTAGAGAAGCCAGATTTGTCTAAGGAAATGTAACATTGTTAGAAAGGATCTTCCTCATGCATACGTATATATACACCTATTTGTATAGATACACTTGAAATTCTACATCTACAAAGTCTAAATCTCCTTATTTTTGGGTTGGTTACTTGCTTTTGTGTTCTTCAAGTGCAACTCCACTTCTGGCCGTTCCATCCATGGCAGAGGCAGGATCTTTTCGTTCCTTCACCGCCTCAGATCTAGTTTACTCACCATTGAAGATCTAGATCTCCTTCCCTTCTTCTTGAGACGTTTTCCTTCAGGTCTCGGGATGCTGATTTGGTCTCACCGCCGTTCGTGGTAAGGAGAATCTTGGTTTTGATTCCTTTTGTGAGGGTTCCTAGTATCAGATCTGTTGATTCTATCTTTGTTTTAGATTTTGTATTTTTAATTTTAATTATCAGGATTATAAATCCGGGAAGTATTTGTTAAGATATGATGTATTTGTAGTTTGGGTTTCCTTTCCCTTTAGTTTGCTCTTGTCTCCGGGAGTTTTTAATTACTCGCCGGCTTTAGTCTCTGGAAAAATTGTTTCCTTGCCGGCTTATGTAATCATCAGACTCTAAATTATATCAGTGAAATCCTTATTGTAGTGAGAAAAAAAAAGCAAGGGTTTATGGATAGAGAAAGAGGTGGTTGAGTCATTGCACTATTAGGATAGAGTTTAGAGATTTTATGTTTAAGTTTGTAGTCAAAGTTTCTTTATTTTGGAGACTATAGTCTTAAATATAATAGTAAACTATAAATATGATAATTAATCCTATGGTTTTGGGTGGACCTATCTCTCTCTATATATAACTCAAGGTCGGCCCCTTCTTCTCGTTCTACTACTCCCTCCACAGCTATTAGCCATCATTATCATTCTCCCTTGCACTTCTTCTTACCCACACCAAAAAAAATGATAGATTGTTTTAACAAATATGAAAGTAAAAAGGTGAAAAACTAGACATTCGTTCGCGTAGATGATGGGAGATGTGTAATATGTGGATATGAATAATTCAAATGGTACACTGAGTATATTGTACTAGTGTTCCTAAAACAAGAGCAAAGACCAAGACTTTACTATAAGATTCATAGAACGTGGCCCTTTCAAAGTTTCCTCTCGAACCCACAAGAGTGCCTTCTTTGTTCCAAACCAAATTTTGTCCTTTCTTTAAACCTTAAGCGTTTCTTGTTCTATGATTTAACAAGACGCTGGTTTATGTTTGTTCTCAAGTGCACCTATTTTCTTAGTGTCGCGAAAGAAGTAATCGTATGTTAATTTCTAAGGAAATTATTTGCATGTGTGTTTGTTATATGAATATTTCATGTGTGAACCAAATACCGAATTTCTGGATTGATGTTTTGAAGCACTTATAGAGGAGAACCACATATATCTACAACACAAACACAGAGAAAAAAAGAAAGCTAACTAATTGATATACAACAAAAGAGAAAAGAGTTAAGAGTATACGAAGAAGAATGAAAATAACAAAAGGAGCTTTTGAAGTTTTACAAGTCTCATAATTCATGGGTAACAAAGAACAACTAAAAAAATCTTGAAGAAACTCAGCAAACTACACAATCAATTCTAATCGAAAGCAGACCACCACGAAAACATTCACTTAAACTGAGAGATTAAGGTCCAACGACGGATTGCGCGGGAAGCAGACGTCTGAGACTAAGAGCTAACCAAAGACCAACCGGTTAATAATTATTGGTTAAAAGTTAAACCAGATGTTAAAATTTGACAAATATCATAAGCAAAATAAAATGAAGAATTATTCAAGAGAAATTTTTGGTCAACAGCTTGTGATTTCATTAAACGAACATTAATTACTTATTTTTTAGTTGACTTGGAAGATGATTACTGATTAGACCCGGTTTACCTAAAATCCTATACATTTCACATCAATCCAACGGTCACGATTAAATACTCCAAAATAAAAAAAAGCAAATCATAATTTTTTTTCCTCATTGAACCAATCGTGATTCAACTACAAAATTCCTCTTTGAACCAAAAAGACAAATCCGAAACATGCGTGTGGATACGAAAGATCTCTAGATTCCTCCACTCCTCAATTTCTCATCTTTTGCTTCGTCGGTGAGATTTTCATGTCCCGATTTCTCTCTGTTACTCTTCACTCTCTGAACTAATTTCGAAAACCTCATTTTTTTAAAGTTTTATACTTTAGGTTTTATCGATTCTGGAATTGGACTTAGCTCTTGAGGTTTATGTTTTGATCTATGTCGGATTCATAGAAAAATAAAATTAGGGTTTACTTGTATCGGATTAGTGTTGCAAGCCCATTTATTGATCATGTGTGTTTTTATTGCAAAGTTTGGTTTTTTATTCCTAATTACGCCTAATTGTTGGGAAATTTATGATTTGTTGCAGTGACTCTTCTTGATTTCATCAATAATGGGTTCTGTTATGAGTTTGAGCTGTTCCAAGAGGAAAGCAACGAGTCAGGACGTTGAGTGTTCAAGCGAATCTCGTAAAAGACGAAAGATATCTTCAGAGAACGATGAAGAAGAGTGTTGTAGATTGATTCCAAGTCTTCCTGATGAGTTATCTATACAGATTCTTGCTAGGCTTCCTAGAATTTGTTACTCGAGTGTTCGGTTGGTTTCTCGGAGGTGGAGATCGGCTGTTTCGACTTCTGAGGTGTATAGTTTGAGGAAAGAACTTGGGAGGACTGAGGAGTGGCTCTATGTGTTGACTAAAGGTCATGAGGATAAGCTTTTGTGGTATGCTTTAGATCCTGTGTCTACTAAATGGCAGAGATTGCCTCCAATGCCGGTTGTTGTTTATGAAGAAGAGTCTAGAAAGAGTTTATCTGGTTTGTGGAATATGATTACACCGAGCTTTAATGTTGGTGCGATTGTGAGGAGCTTTCTAGGTAGGAGGGACTCCTCTGAGCAAATGCCGTTTTGTGGGTGCGCTATTGGTGCTGTTGATGGGGGTCTTTATGTTATTGGTGGACTTTCTAGGTCTAAAACAGTGAGCTGTGTTTGGCGGTTTGATCCGATTTTGAACTCTTGGAGTGAAGTTAGTTCTATGTTGGCGAGTCGGGCTTATTCCAAAACAGGTGTATTGAATAAGAAACTATATGTTGTTGGAGGGGTTGATCGGGGACGGGGAGGTTTATCTCCTCTTCAGTCAGCTGAGGTTTATGATCCAAGCACGGATGCTTGGTCAGAGGTTCCGAGCATGCCTTTCTCAAAGGCGCAAGTGTTGCCAAATGCGTTTTTGGCTGACTTACTAAAGCCTATTGCCACAGGAATGACTTGCTACAACGGTAGGTTATGTGTTCCTCAGAGTTTATACTCTTGGCCTTTCTTTGTTGATGTTGGAGGAGAGGTTTATGATCCCGAGACAAATCTCTGGGTTGAAATGCCGTCTGGTATGGGTGAAGGTTGGCCTGCGAGGCAAGCAGGTACAAAACTGAGTGTTGTGGTGGATGGTGAGTTATACGCTTTTGATCCTTCTTCTTCGATGGAGAACGGAAAGATTAAAGTGTATGATCAAAAGGAAGATACTTGGAAGGTTGTTATTGGGGAAGTCCCTGTGTATGACTTAACAGATTCAGAATCTCCTTATTTGCTTGCTGGGTTTCATGGCAAGCTTCATTTCATTACTAGAGACCCTAATCATAACGTTACAGTCTTACGAGCTGATGTCCCCAACATCCCAGTCTCCTCATCATCATCTAGCTCCAGTTCTGTTTCAATCCCACACTTAAAGACCAATGCACCTAACAAGTCAGACACTGTTACATGGAAACTCATTGCAACCAAGGACTTTGGTGCTGCTGAACTTGTTAGCTGCCAAGTTATAGATATATAAAGTCATCAGAAGCTTTGCCCATTTCTCGTGGGCCATTAAGAATCTCTGTGTACAGCCAGAAGCAAAAACATGAAGCTTATGAGATGTTCTCCCAAAGATTTTATCGTCTAATTCTTCGATGATATATTCTTCTGGCATTTGGCTGCCAAAGTAAGCTTGAGTAATAAAATGTTGTGTGACAAATATATAATAATGCGACTGTTGTATCGAAATTTTTGACATGCGCAAATATACTATAGCAGTACATTACCTAGCAGTACAATTGCAGAAGTTCTGAATATGTAACATCAGTATGCTTCTGCATACATATTTCTGTAGTTGGTAATAGAGAAACTTGTAAAAGAAATAAAGTTTCAGGTAAAATTTGCAACTTATGGTGTGTATGTGATTCAGGCAATTAAAACAGTCTAACACAAAAAGGTATTGAAACTTCCTCCTTTTTTGGTTAATCCATCTCAACCAGGGATCACATTTCTTGAATTGAATCTAAACCGGAAATATTCGGTTCGGTTTAGAATCTCTCTTCCTTGCACTGAATTATGTAGCTCTCTTGATTAGTTTCTTGCTTCGACTACAATGGTGGACCTAAAGAAAGTAAGAAGACAAGAATGATATGTATAATTGATGCCTTAAGAATTTAGAACGAATCATATGCTCATAAAGCAAACCGTTTCTAGATTCTCATTTCACACTTCACCTCTTTTCTTTTTATCTTCTTTGATTTTTATATGAAAGTTGTTGCTTTTGATTTATTTCAACGAATCTATTCTATGATTAATTTTTGACATTTGTTTTAGTACTTTAATCTGATGTGAAGGAAATAGTCTTCTTTTCATGAATATCAAAGTATCACTAGCCTGTTAATTATTCCATCCAAAGGGTGTATCGGTTCTTTTTGTGGCATGCACGAACGAATTTTTCTTCATAATAATATTTGGTTGGTGTTTAGGAGGAAATTTTTTATGGTTGAACTTGAACATTTGAATTTCAACCATTTGGAACCAAACTAATTCTCATTTTAAATGATTTCCACTTGAACAAAAACCGATTATATCTATTTTTTTTTCTTCGAATGTTTTACTTGTAAGTTGGTGTATACAATTAGATTCATTACTTGAAAGTGAAGGAATTTTAGTTATACCTCGGTAACATTTTTTCTTTCGAACCAAATCGAATCCAAATGTTAAAGCATTAATTAGACCAAAATTTCAATTATTTCATTTAATTACCAATCAAGATTACTCACTAGATTGTTCCTCATGTCTTAAAACCCCACGGAAAATAATCGATTTGTGTAATTAAACACAATCTTTAATTAGTTAAAGTAGTTAGGCTTATATAGTTGGTGGCTGCCATTTTCTAACACATTCGAAATTACAATATGTTTCTTTGTGTGTTTATGCTAATCCTAAATTCCAGAAATGCCCCTCTTACCATATAATTTTGGCATATATGCCAACATATTAAAACAAGAATCCTATAAAATAATAGAGGAATCCAAAACACAAGAAATAAATTTCTTTAATTAAAAGAAATTAATGGTTGTTAAAGAGTTCAATATCAAAAGGGAAAGTATCAATACCCACTTAATAGGAATCAAAATTATTGAAATCCACTTGTTCAATATTGATATTGTACAACATGGCCAGAGTTTTTGACTAATACAATATCACTATCGAACAATCTAAAGTTAATTCACAAGTCTATATTTTTGATTAGTAAGTCACTAAATAATCAAAAGTCAGCTTTATTGATGATATTGTGTAGGGGTAAAAACGTCAAATTGAGGATTCAGGTAGGATTACGAAAATAAAAAAGAATCTGAAAGTTTCCCAATTTGTGTTATGTCTGCTCAAAGACAGCCTTTGTAACCAAAACCAAAGTGTCTCTCTTTTCTTCTTCCTAAATTTCTTTCCACGAGAATTGATTTGGGTTTGTGTTGTTTTTTTCTTTCTTTTTTGGGTTTTTGTAATTGGGTTGGTGAATAATCCTGCAAAAGTGTTCGATGATTTTCTCCAGAGAAGAATTTTGAAGTTTCTCTTTTTAGAGATTTTTTTTGTTGTTGGGGTTTTTTGTTTTCTGGGGGAAATTGAAAAGAGATGGCAGGTGAAGAAGATTGGATAGAACTAAAGTTTAGACTAGCAGATGGTACAGACATAGGTCCAAGCAAGTATAATCAATCTATGACTGTTTCTTCTCTTAAAGAGAAACTCATTTCTCAATGGCCTAAAGGTATTTTATACTTATAGTTATGCTTTTGCTTCTTTCTACAGCTTTTCACGGTTTTGATGGTTGAGTCTCATTTGATTCATTGCTTCATGTATTTCTTTTTACTCTCCATTGGGTTTGATTGTATTAAATTTGTCTTCTTTCTGCAATGATTTGAATGTATGATGAACTTTTTTGGGCTAGTCTAGGTGTTGAACTTTGTAAAGTATGAGGCTTTAATAGATAATTATAGTTTTATAGTGTGAAAGGTTTAGTTGTTGTTGTGTTAAGATCACTCTAGTTACTGATTTTGGCTAAAACTAGTATAAGATTGATGTCTCAAATTGTATTGTTTTTGCCTGGATTTTTTTGGTTTAGGTGTTTGGTGTTTCTTGGCCTTATTGAATCTTATGTTGCATTTACTTTCTCTACTTAAGGTTGTTTTATAATTGCATTTTCAATGTTTCTCTGTTTCACAGATAAAGAAAATACTCCAAAAACTGTAAATGATATGAAGCTCATCAATGCCGGGAAAATACTGGAGAACAATAGGACACTTGCTGAATCCAGGCTTCCTGTTTGTGAACTTCCTGGAATGATCATTACTATGCATATTGTTCTTCGCCTTCCTACGTTAGACAAAAAGAGCGGTAATTTTCTCTACCTTGTTATACTGTTTATCGCAGTGTAACAACATGTTCCCTTGAATTCTGTACTCGTTAACTATGGCTTTGAGATCATGTTCATATCATCTCATTATATGAAAATTTTCTGTTCCACAGAAAAACTGCAGAATGATCCACCGATGAAGAATCGCTGCGTGTGCACCATTTTGTAGCTGCAAGTAAATTGGATCATAGAGATTTATATCCGTCATGATCATGGCACTAGATGATGCTCCACGGAACAACTTCCATGGCATCAAACAAGCTTTGAGAAGTTCCTTCAGTACAGAATGATTGGCATAGGCATGAAAACAAAAGATCTTCATTACAGAATTTGGTTCCATGTGTGTGGTTTTTAATTATTATTTTTTAAAAATCAAAATGGCTTGAGAAAATGTACTATGATTCTTGAAGGTTGGTTCTTTTATAAATATATACAATATGTTCAATACAACAGTAAATAACAAGAATGGTATTGTCCTTATGTATGTTCTTATTCTCAACTAAACTTCTCATTTTTTGAATTAAAGAATATGGGGTTTCTATACAACACAGAGAACACATCACTTTAAAAACCCCATATCTTGAGACTCGAATAAACAACAATTATATTAAGCTATCTATAACTCGAGACCACTCTTGGAACTTGGACTTCTTCAACATTCTTGGAACTTTATATACATGGTAAGTAACATCTGTGCATTAATGTTCACCAAGAGTTGCTGATGATGAACGGTTCAAGAGCATAGCCTTCTTTGATGCCCTAACGTTCTTCAGAGTCATCATCAGCTTTTGTCTCTCTCCTTCAACCTCTGCAAACTTGAGGCTTAGCTGAGAATAACGGTCATGCATTTCCCTAAGCTCTGTCTCCATAGACGAATACCGGCCTTTGGTATCCAACATTTCTTCAATTAGATTGTTTATGTCTCTGAAACTCTGGAAGATTGCTTCGTCATCGGTGTGTTGCTTCAAGAAAGAGCTGCAATTTCAGGCAAAAAGGAATAATAAGTTCAACGTGGTCTAGTATAGTTACAAAGGCGAAAATTAATAGCAGAATTTTTGAATCGTGTACCTCTGGAAATGGGTGGTTGATTTTTTCTTTCCACGCAATGCTTCAGCGAGTTCTATTTCCAGTGCAAGAACCCTTTCCAATGCGTTTCCGCAACTGAAATTCTCTTGAGATAGAGGGAAGATACTCTGAAGTTCTTCCTTTGCCTGTCGAAAACAAGATCATAAGACTTCTACAGACACTTATGCTTCAATTCATTACAATCTCTAAAAGGTAAACATCAGCACCTGACGCAACTGCATCAGCTCCTGTTCCAAACCCGGAAATCTGGTGTCTGAATCATTATCATCTTGAGGTTCAAGTAGATTCTCATTCTTCATCCGTTCTAGCTGTAAAGAAGACAGAAAAAAGACCCAATGACGCTAGGCAAAATCTTTCTGTAGATAATTACCATCATGTAGATATTGTAATTCAGAATTGCCATCCAATCCAAACTAAGTCACTGATATTAACATTTCCAATTAATTTAACTAGTAATTTTAACCCTTAATCCAGTATTACCTCATCGTTTAGGTGATCCATGCTAGACCTTAAAGTCTCTGCCCTGAATTTATCATTGATCAAAGCTAGGCTTTCTTCACGTTTGTCCAGCGCCATTGCTTCTCCGGAAGGTAATTGGTCTCTGTTTCCATTTACACTGCTCGATTGAATAGTACCCTGATGAACATACATTAAAATAAGAAATTCCTTATAGCACCTTTTTTTACCCGTCGAGCACAGGAAATAACATCCTTAATATCTAACTAGAGAACTATTTACAGAAAACATCGACATACGTAGTAGCCTAGTCATTACCAGCTTGATTAAATCACGTAAACTAGTTTTGCATAACATTTCATAAAGAAGATGCAGCAGAAGTTTAGGGTTGGAACAGAACTCGTTTTAACTTCTATGATACCATGAACTTGAATATTCTTAACTTCCAAATAAATGCTAATGCAAACGCAATCTAACTGAGGGTTACCTGAATTATCGACCTGGGACTGATGATCCGCACTGTAGGATCAATACAAGCAACTTCCCTTTGCCCGTTGTTCACCGAGTCGCCTGAAGAGACTGCAATTGTATTTTTGTCAGCCAACTCTGACACCTCACTATTTAATCTATCATTTTCTTCCATCTCAATATTTTTCTGAGAGCTGCAACGTTGTACTAATCCTCTCCTTGATTCTAGCTCTTTGGACATTTTCAAACTCTGCTCTTTGCATTGTTGCAGAATAGCTTCAAGCTTCTGTTTTTCTTCTTTGCAGCACTCAAGGCTTAATAATGAGCAATCCAGCTCTGCCTTCNTCATGTCAT
>Ga0041059_1002684_pt1 | contig 13029 bp, 11 predicted proteins | sample AraColnosormetaG_FD_56232 | JGI IMG/M metagenome (GOLD analysis project Ga0041059, IMG submission 56232) | Arabidopsis roots microbial communities from North Carolina, USA - Col MF nosort | ecosystem: Host-associated > Plants > Roots > Unclassified | place: USA: North Carolina | collected... | reverse complement strand
AAAATCCTTTTAAAAAAAAAAAAAAAAAAAAACTCAATTGGTTATTCAAAATCTACATTCAATACCCTACTTTTCCATACATAAGTTTGCACTGTGTCAATCTCAATCTCGTTACTGCAGGATATATATATAGACCTGGTTAATTATGTCTCTGCGTTAATATACTGATAATAATGAGAACTCTTTTCAACTTTGCAAAACATATTTTTGAATCTTAATACAAAATTGATATGAACGCAAACGTAAACATATGTTTTATTTACACAATAAAGATCATATTCATATAGCCAGTCTCTCTTACAGAGGAAATAATAATACTTTTTCTTTCATGGAATCCTGATATATATTTGCAATTAAAGACGAAAGGATACTAGAGCGGTCACAAAATGCGGAAGGTTAGCACATATGGGATTCATATTTCAAGTGCATGTTATGAGATTAATTAATTAAGATTTTGATTTAAAAAATGAACATCAACGTTTTGATCGTTGATGATTGGAGTTATGACTACAAATCCAATTTTTTTTAATAAGCAGCCTTTCATGCTTGCTACCTGCAGAAGCTGAGTCATCGGACACACTGTCCCATTTTATAAATTTCACGTGATTTTCATGCAACCTACTATATATTTACACGTCGGTATAAGATCTTAACGGGCACATGATAAGCGTTACGTGTGCATTCGTATGCAAATGGATATGCATGTTCGTTTTTCTTATTTGCCTTGTCTTTTATTAGTGTTGGCCGTGTTAGATTCGTGAAAGAAACCCTAGATTTGTGTCGGATTTTTTGGAGGCATCTTACATATATTACGTTAATTTAATATGGAATATGCTTTATTTGGCCGGAAAATATCTCTCGGCAAAGTATCATTTGTGGATGGCAGAGCGATGTCTAGAGAATCTAATATCTATCATTAAAGAAATAAAATTCAAAGGAATTTCTTCAACTAATAACAAACTAGAGCTTAAAATCCAGCATACACATGTATTTAAATCATAACACAACCGTGGTTTTGCTTTGACAGTTTAACATTCGTATATAAAGTCGTAAAGTCTATATTTTTAAACATAGATACCAGATTGACTTGAGTTGACCACAAATCAATAAATTGGAAATTTATGTATATTATTGTATATCTAAATATATTGTTAACATAAGATAAAATAATTAGTCTATGTTTTTAAAATATGATGTCTAACATTAATTATAGAGTGATAGATTGATAATGATGAAATAAACGAATATATATCACATTTACGTATTCATCAATATTTAGAAAATCACAAATAATATACTTATATATATTATTTTCTGAATTTTCAATAATACCAAAGTACGACTGTACGAGTCAATGCAATTTTTGTGAGTTTATCAGATTTATAATTAGCGGATATCAGCATCAATTGGTGACGTTCAGTTCTGGTAAAGCTTCGTCACAAAAATCAAAACAACAACTTCATCATAACGTTATTGATAAACTACTACATTAATGGAAACAAAAAAAAAAGAGACGTTATTGATAAACCCATCAGAAATAAATTGACTCCAAAACCTTAAAAAAAATAAAGCCCATTAACTGAATAATCTGGGTTAAATTGGGCCATGATGGATGAGCTCATGGACTATATGATCTTTGCCAAAATGTACAAGTGCTTAGAAGAAATGAGATTCTCTGAAACTGCAATCCATTATTGATTTATTTCCCATTTAAGTGAATCTGACAAGCAAGAGTCAAGACCTCGAATCATTTAACAAGTTCGTTCTTAAATTATGTAATAGCTTGATTCTGCCTCAGTAAATTAGTCACAGAGTTATGATGCAGCCAAATATGAGGCCTGAAAATGCTCACACACACCTTTCGTGTTCCATTTTACGTACCCAAACACATGATTAGACCCATAGAAACTTTACTATATAGCAAAGTAACCAAAAGTCGCATTCGACAATAAAACAAAGTGATTTATTATGGCGTTAAGAGAGATGATAATAGATGAGAGTGATGACATAGAGAGCTACAGTGATCAATCTCTTTGTCTTGATAAAGCCAAGGAGCTTCTTGCTCTCATCAAACTACCCACGGGATTGTTGCCATTGAAGGATATGACGGAAGTTGGGTACAACAAAACAAAAGGGTTTGTGTGGATGAGGATGAGAAGCAAGATTGAGCATACATTCCGTGAGATAGGTCGCAGAGTTTTATATGACACGGAGATAACTGCGTTTGTTGAGGACCGCCGTATGAGGAGACTTACCGGAGTCAAAAGCAAAGAGCTCATGATCTGGGTTCCTGTGAATGATATCTTCATAAAGAGAAAGATCCTGAGAAGATCACCTTTGCTAATACCACCGGCCTGTCACGAACATTTAAAGTTTCAGCATTTCAATGTGAGGGTTGATAAATTAAAAGAAAAGAGGAGTAACCAGACTTCCTTGATGTAAGCAACCAATAAAGAACAGAAGTTGTTTCATACTCAATAAGAGATAGTTTCATTAAATATCATAAGGACACGCCTTTCTTACAATGAATTGCTTATGGATCATCACAGTAAATAAACAGGTTCTGCAATTCATGCCTTGATGTATGACACGACTAAATCTAAACAATCAGATGGATCAAACAAACAACAGAAACGATTCACTTCAAACAGCTTACACATCCTAGGATTCTAGCTAAAGTTAAAACTTGGAAATCTGGTGAAGGAAGACATAATGCTTATGCACATTTTCCTAAGTTTTTAACATAACCTACGTCAGTAAAATACTCACATCTGGGAAAACATCTATGAAGTGAGACAATGTATAGAGTTAGATTACCAAGTTCAATGATTTGTTGGGTAAGGAAGCCAGATCCAGAATCAGGGTCTCTTGCGAAGAAGGGGATTAAAAAAGAATAGCGATGAAATTCTCCGCTATAACTCTCAGTCTCTGGTTTATCATGATCCTTGTACCAGATACACCAAATAAAGGAGGTAATGGTAGACAATCATGTTTGTGAGTCTAATTTCTGCAACCCATCATCTGCTTCTCTTTTATTTTCATACTTTGATCTCCAAGCACCAAGAGTCTTGAAATCCCACACAGCCTCTGAGATCTCATCCTGGGGCAAGGTTAGACCCTCGCGTTTTATTGACCTATGCAACCCACAGAAGAATTTAGGGTCTTGTAGCCTGATGTACTCCTGCAAAACTTGCTCATGATTTGGGATCCAGTTCCTTGGGAATGGAGTATAATCACAAGACGGAATCAAAGACATGCGAGAGAATTGAACTCCTTCTATAGCATCAACGAGTCCCATTCTCAGAAGATCAGAGTATTCAGGTGCAGAATTATTGCTACTCTCGCTTAATGGATGGCTAAGATCCCGTGAGGCAATGCTGTACACTTTGGCACGAGATTTAAGTCTATACCTTGCAGCGTACAATTTAGCCAAAGAGCTTCTAATTACATAAGCACAGAATCCAACAGCCTTCTTGCGATTGTCTGCATATTTGTACCAATCAGCCATTGTTTCAAGAAACTTATTCATCTGAGAGTTACTATGAGACTGGCTTGAATAAAGCATTGGGTTGCAAGGTAAAGGCTCGGGATCTTTGTCACCTTTAACAAAAGCAAGCCGCCTAAATTGGCGGATACATTGTTCTAAACTAGCAGACACAGATAGCAAAGTTCCCACACCCTTTTTGCTCACAATGCTGCCTCCACTTCCTGTATAACGGAGAGTAGGGTAAATAACTCTTCGGCAAATTATGTGGTCAAGAAACTGAATACCTCTACTTATATGTTCAATCTCTAACTTTGAATTATCCAATCTCACACCAAAAACTCTATCGCAAAAATCAATTATTTCCTTCCGCATCTTTACTGCATCCTCTCTAGGCCCTCTAATGCCAATCAGAAAATGGCCCCCATACCTAATGTAATCCATTTTCCTAGTTTTCTCCTTCCCACTAGATGGAACAAACTCTGGCCAGGCTGGATTATGACAACCATCTTCAATAGACTCCTTCCATATTGAATCATCTTTACAAGGACTAAAATACTCAACTATCTTCGTTTCCATAAATCGATCCAACTCATTAAGACATACATTAGCAAGCAAAGGACTCAATACGCCACAGTAGCCATAAGAAGGCACCTTTGCAGCTTCCTTAGGAGCAAAACTATAGAAAGTCCTCAACCAATAAGGATCCGGTTTCGGCTCATCATCACTCAAAATCTTCTTCTTCGTCTTGTTTCTCTTTTCACGTTCAATCCTCCTTTTCGTCCCCAATCCATTGTCATTGCCATGTTTCTCAACAACCCTTTTTAACACTCTCTTATCAGAAAATTTCAAAGAAGATTCAATCAAGCCAAGAACTTTCCTATCCTTGACAACCTTTTGAAGACAATTCATCACTACATCAACATCAACATGATCCAACATTTCACTAACATCACCTTTCATAAACCACAAGTACCCAGCGAAATTACTTCTGATAGTTCTAATCACAGTATGTGGATTCCTACCTGGTCTAAACCCATGAGACTTACTCGAAAACCTAGCTTCAAAGAAAGGTTCAAGAATCATCAACAGAACCTCATGAACCACCCGATCCTGAAAAATCGGTTCTTCAGACTCAATGATCCTCCTTACCTTCCCTTTCGACATACCCTCTCCACCATTCATTGAGATTTTATCCTTTGGGCTCCTTACGTACTGATTCATCTTATCGTTCCACCGAAATTTGCCACCGGAACGTGTAACGGCGTTTTGGAGGGAGAGAAGCGAACGGAGGGCATTGGCATGAATAGCATTGCGCGGTGGGAAAGTTCCGGTGACATGAGCACAAGTTCGTTGATAAGCTAAGACCCATAAATCGAATTTGGAGAGAAAGCCAGTGAGGTTCGAGAAAGTAGCAGAAGGAGGAGAAGAGAATGATTTGACCCAGAGTGAGAGACATATATCGACTGGATCTTGTTTGAGTAGTGAATACGGGTCTTGGGTCGAAGAAGGTTCTCGTGATTCGGATTTGAGAGTTGGGGAGATTGAAAGAGAAGAGATTGGTTTGTGGAAGGTGTTGCAGTGAAAGTGTTCGACGATATTCCTCAGAGAACTCAATGGATATGTCAGTCTTTTCATTCTCTTACATTGGACGAGTACAAGGAGGACGCGTGAATAATAATTGAAAGTTTTTGTATAATGACGGTTTCTAATTCAGCCCCAGTATTTTGTTATTATTATGAGTCGAGCTTAAGGTTTTTAAAATTCACTAATTCACCTAGATAAGCCTAAAAGTATTAACCATTTTTCAAACTAGACCTTTTTTTAGTCATAATCACAAACTTTTAGTACTAACAAAGGATTCAAATGGTTGCGGCGATTAGGACGGACCGCTTTTCGTTAACCATTCATAAACTATAATCAGTAGTACGGACTGAAAAAAAAAATAGAACAATTCCGCGGTGGATTAATTATAAACTTTTTAACGTAAAAAAATTTGGTACGTGACGGTTTATTATCCGCTCCAAAAATAGTTTAGTGTAGTCGGTTAGCAGTTTAATCCACTTTTCCACTACATTCATTCAAAATTCTCTATTTGTTTATTGAAATGTCATTACTTTATAGAAAAAAAAAAACAAAAAAAATGTCGTGAAAGCGAAAGATTTAAAATTTACTTAGGAAATGGATGAAAACAAAATTATGTGGTAATTCGTAATTAGAAGAAACGAATTAATAATGTTTGACGAAGAAAAAAAAAAACAAGAGGAAAAAGAAAGAAATCGGAAGCTTGAGTTTGGTTGGTCAATGCTTGTAAAGAAGCTGCCGTAATATTTCAGAGAAGAAGACTTCTCTGCGTTGTCTCTGCGAAACACTTTTTTTATTCTTCTGAAAAAAAAAAATCTCATCTGGTCCCGAAGAAATCTCATCTTATTCTCCGGTCATTATTAGATCGGCGGCAGACAGAACACGAACCCCAAAGCCGATCTTCAATTAGAACGGGGGGATCTGAGCATGTCGAAATCTCTACCATATTCAGTTAAAGATATTCATTACGACAATGCCAAGTTCAGACATCGATCTCCTTTAAAGGTTATATCTTGATCTCTGATATGGGTTATGCCCAAGTTTTCTCCTTTATTATGGATTTGATGTCACTGGTTCTTGTATCTGGTTCATCTTCTTTGGTTTTAGATGAATTGCTTTGTGTCCAAATTGACCTTGGATTCACGAAATTACGTTTTTGTGAGGTAATGCTGAGTTATAGAAAGCTAGATTGATAAACTGCCGCTAAAGCTTCAGTTTTTAGATAGAAGTTGTATGCTTTCAGGTTAAGATATAGAATTCCCATCTTATATAGTCTCTAGCTTCAGATTAAAGTTTTAGGCTTCTTACTGTGAGACTCCTAAAATGAAGTTATAATCTGAGCAATAGAAATGTTTGCTTAGAAGGAGTAAGAATTGGACATGTAGAAGGTGCTATGAATCTAGTAATGGATGACTTGAAGCTTTTGGTCGTACGTGTATGAAAGTTGATTTAGTTTGCTCTTCTTTTTTGACATCATTCTTTTGCAATGTCTTGTGTTATAGGTTTTTTCTCAAAGCTTGCTTACTCTTAGTACAAAACGCAACTACGCTAGCTGTAGCACGGGGAAGTTCCTTATATTAATACTGTTCTTTGGAGTAGCATGTCTAATGCTGATGAGTAAGAGTCCAAATGAATCTGGTCTTAATGAGAAAGGAAAGGTCACTTTTGTTGGGGGACTTAGGCTAGGGGGACTTTTGAGAAAGCCACCTAGGCTTCCACCTCGTTTATCACCTGACGAAGGACAATTAAGAGGAAGTTCCACTAATGGCTCAACTATTTCAAATTCTGACCCAAAATGGGCAGCTAGGCAGCAAAGTGTAAAAGAGGCTTTTGACCATGCATGGTCTGGCTATAGAAAGTACGCCATGGGTTATGACGAGCTAATGCCTATTAGCCAGAAAGGTGTGGATGGTTTAGGAGGATTAGGTGCCACTGTTGTGGATGCTCTTGATACAGCCATGATAATGGGTCTTGATAATATCGTCTCTGAAGCAGGATCATGGGTTGAGACTCATCTCTTGGAGAGAATCAGTCAAAAAGGTCAAGTTAATTTGTTTGAAACTACAATACGTGTCTTAGGTGGGCTTCTAAGTGCATACCATTTGAGTGGAGGAGAGCAGGGTACGGTGAACATGACCCATGTTGGACCGAAACCAGTCATCTATCTAAATATTGCTAAGGATTTGGCTGACCGTCTACTTTCGGCTTTTACCTCCAGCCCTACTCCAGTTCCCTTTTGTGATGTCATATTGCATGAATCGACTGCTCATCCAGCTCCAGGAGGAGCGAGCAGTACAGCAGAAGTTGCCTCTGTACAGCTTGAATTTAACTACCTCAGTTCTATTTCTGGTGATCCAAAGTATAGTACAGAGGCCATGAAGGTCTTAGCTCATATAAAAACACTTCCAAAGACAGAAGGTCTTGTTCCAATCTATATCAGGTAATTCGTGTTTGCTCTTTCAACTATAAATACCATGCTAGTAATTTGCTTTCCCTTGCTTTCCCGGGCTCTTTTGATCTGACTTGTTGTTTCTACCTGGTGCAGCCCTCAAACAGGTGACTTTGTTGGTGAGAATATCAGGTTGGGATCTCGTGGTGATAGCTACTATGAGTATTTAATTAAGGTGTGGCTTCAGCAAGGAGCTAAGTTGAATAGTAATTTCACATATTTGCATGATATGTACATTGAGGCAATGAAAGGAGTCAGGCATTTGCTTGTGCAAAATTCAATTCCAAAAGGTCTGGTCTTTGTAGGGGAGTTACCTTACGGGTCTAAGGGAGAATTCAGTCCAAAAATGGATCATTTGGTAAGTGTCACTAGCTACTTGGTACTGAAAATAGCAATCATTTCATAGTATTACGCTATTGTCATTCGCTGAGAGATTTCACGAGTTTTGTTGTTCTTGACTTGTGATTCATTCAATTGCTTTTTCTTGCTAGGTATGCTTCTTGCCTGGTACTCTTGCTCTCGGTGCTACCAAGGGCCTCACAAAGGAACAAGCCCTGAAGGAAAATCTTTTGTCCTTTGAGGACCTAGAAAATCTGAAACTTGCAGAAGATTTAGCGAAAACATGCTTTGAGATGTATGAAGTAACTGCCACTGGCCTTGCTCCAGAAATTGCTTACTTTCACACAAAGGTAAGTTTTGTGTGTACTTTTTTCCAAAACGTTATTGTCATCCTTGCTCTTCTTGTTTTTTGTTAAGTCTTGGATTTTAATAAAGCAGGATTACACTGAGGATGGTCTTGATGGTGGGAATAAGAGTTCTATGTATGCAAATGACATAATCATTAAGCCCGCTGATCGACATAATCTACTGCGCCCTGAAACTGTTGAATCACTCTTTGTCCTCTATCGTATCACAAAAGATACAAAGTATGAAAACTATTCATCCGATTTTCCCTCACTAATCTAAGTTCTTGGGGACTATTCTACTCTTAAAGCTAACACATTTCTAAAATTGCAGATACCGAGATCAAGGTTGGCAAATTTTTGAAGCTTTTGAAAAGTACACAAAGGTGAAATCAGGTGGATACACATCATTGGATGATGTAACAGAAGTGCCTCCTCATAGAAGAGATAAGATGGAGACATTTTTCCTTGGTGAAACATTGAAGTACTTATACTTGCTCTTTGGAGATGACTCAGTGATACCATTGGATAAGTTTGTTTTCAACACTGAAGCTCATCCATTACCAATAAGAAGAAACACCTGAAGGCTTAGTTTTGAAGACTACTCCAGACAATACACACACACACACACATACACAAACTTAAGAGAGGGTATGGAGAAAGTGATGTATAGTACACTGCCAATTGGAGAAGAAGTTAGTTCGTTGAGGAAAAAAAGTCATAACTTTCAATGTAAGATAAGCTTCTGCATCCAAATTATAACTTAACTCGTAAAAGTTTTTGCTTGTAGTAGTAGGTTTCTTGAGACTAATATTCTCTCTTTTCGTTAAGCTCTCACTTGGCAAAATGTAATCAGACACAATTGACATGGAGATGAATTATGGTTTTAGTTTTTTATACATACCATTTACACTGCAAGATAAGATCATTCTGATATGACTAATAAACCTTTAAATTTGAGATCATTTGGTCATCTTAGCTCTTTGTAATCTGCAAGGTGTTGCATAGAACATAATCGACTTGAAGTATGTATGAAGACCAAATTAGGCGCACACACACAATATTTTTTTGTAAATCTCCAAACTCATAACTTCATAAAGGGCGACAAGATCATGTATAAGTTACACACTTAAGTCTAGTTGTCAACAAAAAAAGATTAGTGACACAAAGAGACATCAATCACCCAATAAACTGAAACCACAAGAACCCTCAGTAACTGAATATGACACCATTGAGACAAGGCCGAGCACAGTGGAAAGGGTTTAACAAGTGTGGTTGCAACTGAGTAGCTCAATCAAGCCTTTGCTTTTCCTGCCTGGATAGTTTGTAGCCTTTGTTGTAACTTCATTATCTGCAAATATTTTGATTCCATAAATTGAAACCATAGGATCATTATCACCATTTAAAAGCCAAGAAAGTGCAGAAACAGCAAATCCTCATATTGCGCCAAGGCCAGTAGGCCACTCAACGAGACAGAGGAGATAACAAAGTTCAAGTATTTACTTTCCGGGCAGGCTTAAACTGACAACAATAGCTACCAAAGTATCTTTTTAGAGCTTAGTATACTGAGCATCAATGTTTGGACTATTATTGGTGTAGCAGTCCTAGTATCACTAATTCAATGCACTCAAAGAAGTATATAAATGCATGAGAGGCAGATGTCTTACCGTTTCTCTCTTGTTGTTTTGTTTTTCTTCCATATCTTGAAGAATTGCATCAAGCCGTTTCCTGCAAAGGATACAACAATATTCTTGAGGTCACAACACTATAGCTCAAACACTTTATCAACATCTCTCATAGTTGTTACATAGCTAGAAGTGAAAACATTTTAGCTACTTATGAACAGCAATCACTCACTATTAGCCTAGAAAGAAAGAAAGGTTCTTTATTTACAATAACAATCCCAAAATAGGTTTCTCAACGAACTGCATTTGCTTCAATCACATTAAAAGAAAAGAAACTCACAATTCAGCAGAGATGTACTCAATTCGTTTACGAACATTTGCATTAGCTTCAGCCAAATCCTGCTTCACTAACACCGGACCAATCAATTTGTAGACGTTAGCATCTTCTTCCAGCAAATCTAACTCCTGTAGATACAAGACAGACACATAAAAAGATTAAAGCCAATCAACAATCGAAATAAACTTCTCTTTTCAGTTGAAGTAGCCACAAAACTCAGATTAAACAGTGAGACATGAACATATACCTTAAGCACGAGCTCATTCTCACCGAGTTGGATCGTATACTTCTTTCTCAGCTGATGATTCTTCCCGATATCTGAAAATATGAACACAGAAAAGTAGGGTTTCCCGCCTCCAGAAACAAGAAAAGAATCAAATCGAGAAAAGTTACGAGAATCTACGAAACTTGCCTTTCTGGATTTTGCCGAGATCATTAGCCTTGTTTTCTAGGTCTCTCTGCAAATCACGAACAGTCGATGAACTCATCTTCGTCGTCGTCGTCTGCTTCTTCCTCACTCCGGTGGTTTATTGAAAACTCGCAGATCCACCAAGGAGCAGTAACAAAACTCCGTTAAAGCCCCCGTGTTTTAGTAAGGCCCAAAACCGTATTAACTTGGACTTTTTAACGGCCCAATATGCTTTTCTTCTATTATCAAGCCTAGTTTTAGTTACATACAAAAGAAAAACACTATTTATCACTTGGTGACGTAATATCTTCTAGTTCACTGATCATATCAACACTGAACATAACTCTCATAAACACAAATTTTTACTTTTCGTCCCTTTATACCTCAATCTATAACGGGAAAAATGTCGTTTAATACGTGAACTTTAAAAAAATGGTCATTTAATACGTGAACTTTATATATGGTAAATTAATACATACAAAAATCGTTGACTGGCCATTTTACACAAACTTAATCGTTGATCAGGCCAAAATCTACACGACGTTATCTGACATTAACAGACCGATAACAGCCGTTAACTAATCTCTGTTAGTTTCCAATACGACGTCATTTCGATTATCGCAAAAACGGGAAAAATGCCATTTAATACTCCAACTTTCAAATTATGGTCATTTTATACATCAACTTCACATATGGCCATTTTATACATGAACTAAACGTTGACCAACAGTTTAAAAAATGAGAATGTGTTAACCAGGCCAAAGAGACATACCGCTATCTAGGCCTAGGTATTTGAATAAATCCAAACCGAATCCAAACAAAAATCTGAATATCTAGGTCTAGATAGCGGTATGTCTTTTTGGTCTAATCAACGCATTCTCATATTTTAAACTATTGGTCAACGTTTAGTTCATATATAAAATGGCCACATGTGAAGTTGATATATAAAATGACCACAATTTGAAAATTGGAGTATTAAATGGCATTTTCCGTTTTCGCGATACTCGAAACAACGTCGTATTAGAAACTAACGAAGATTAGTTAACGACTGTTATCGGTCTGTTAATGTCAGATAACGTCGTGTAGATTTTGGCTTGATCAACGATTAAGTTTATGTAAAATTGTCAGTCAACGATTTTTGTATGTATTAATTTGCCATATATAAAGTTCACGTATTAAATGGCCAATTTTGAAAGTTCACGTATTAAACAACATTTTTTCAAATCTATAATAGTGAAAAGCCGAAGATTTTACAAAGACATTTTTGTTGTTGTCAAACTAATAATTCACTCCACAGCCTAAAAGAAATAGAGTTGGATCAAAAGTAAAGTTGCCACTTTAGTCTCGCATCTAGCACAGATCCAATGAGAGGGAAAAAAAAAGAGAGAACCTAGGTCAATACTAAAACTTATTCCATCGTGGCTCTACTAATTAGAACAATTAAATACTATGTTACAGTAGAAACATTTCTTTTACTTTTTTTTTGTTATGCGTGCATGGAGTTTTGTCTGTAAAGAGCTTTAAATATAGTGGAAATTAAATGTTGAGAGTTAAAAAAAAAGAAGAAAAAAAAAGACAAGGAGTGAGGAATCTTGGATAAAAGGACACTAACCTTCCCTGTCTTTGCTCGCTGCCCGAAAAGAACATACAGAAAGACACTTTCACATTTCACACTTACAGAGAGAGAGAAGAGAGATAAAGAGAGCATTTAGATATCTTGAGGAAGACGAAGAAGAAGTAGAGGAGAGATATGGTTCCGAGCAACAATAGATGCAAATGGAGTTCCATTTTCTTGTTTCTGCTCAGTGTCTCCGTTGCCGTCTTAGTCGCCGTCGCTGACGACAAGTCTCCGGCGGTTGAGGATGGTACGCTTTTCACTTACCTTCATCAAATTTCTTTGTTCTTTTCTGGTCTCTGCGTGATTGGTTTTTCTCAAAAATGCCATTTAAATAAGAATCTTGTGTTATCAAGATTTGGTTTCTTGAATCCAACCCATCTCTGTTTCAAGAACAGAGGACCAAAATAATTTAGTTTCAGATGATTGATTTAGTTTTTATCTGGATTTTGAGTGTTTAGATTTTTGGGGGTTTTCCTCAATTTCACTTCACTGTTGCTAAGATTTTTAAGTTGAGTTTTCTTCTTTACTAAAGATTAGAAATCTGTTATGTTAATGTCTAGTTTAAGTAAGTAAACAGTGTTAATCGAACCAGTAATGCTAATCTAGTTAAGGTTATCTCATAGTCAGGGGAAAAACTGTCAACTGAATTTAATCCGTCACAATAGAAAAGAAAATGAAAGTTGTATGGGTCTATTTGTCAATTAAGTATAAAGTATCTTATTCGTGCTTTCAGCGGCGGCAAAATTAAAAAGGAAGCCCTTCTTAAATCTTCCTTAGCTTCAATTAACAAATAACAAACACACACCAACAAAACCCTGAGAACTCTTTTTTTTTTTTTTT
>Ga0041059_1002683_pt1 | contig 13032 bp, 10 predicted proteins | sample AraColnosormetaG_FD_56232 | JGI IMG/M metagenome (GOLD analysis project Ga0041059, IMG submission 56232) | Arabidopsis roots microbial communities from North Carolina, USA - Col MF nosort | ecosystem: Host-associated > Plants > Roots > Unclassified | place: USA: North Carolina | collected... | reverse complement strand
TATCCAATTGAAATGGATTGATTCAAACTTCCTTGACCACCAATGAATGTCCCGTATCCAGTTGTGAACGCCAAAATGTACCTTGGATCCGTTAATTAGGTTAAACAGCATCTTGTTATCTCCTTCAAAGCAAACCCGTTTGTAACCATGACTCCAACAGTGCTGCATTAAAATGATTAGCGCTTGAATTTCACTCTCCAGAGCACTCTGCTGGAACTGTCAAGGACTCGGCATAGACTTGACGGTTCGACGCCTAAAGGAGATAAATCGGAAATATCTCCCGGACGTAATTTGCCTCTCCGAAACAAAACAACGCAATGACTATGTGCGAGACACGTGCTGTGAGTTGGGTTTTAGTAACTTTGTAATGGTCCCATCAATGGGTTTAAGTGGGGGTTTGGTTGTACTTTGGAAGCCTTCTGTTCATATTTCTGTTTCTTTCAATTCTCCTAATCTTGTAGATTGTTATGTTCAAAGTAATGAAGTGGGTTTTAACTTATCTTTTGTATATGGTCATCCAAACCCAAGTCATCGTAACAATCTATGGGAACGTCTTGAAAGATTAGCAGTAAACAGAAATGGTCAACCATGGTTCATATTAGGAGACTTCAACGAGTTGCTGGGAAACCACGAGAAGATAGGTGGAAGAATCAGACCAGAAGCATCTTTTCGACATCTACGACAAATGGTGAGAACGTGTGATTTTACGGACCTTAATAATATTCACTTTTTTTTTCGTTACGCTAACTTAAAAAGAAAGATTGTATAGTAACGACCAAAATGAATTAATGAAAATGATAGGAGTCAATAAATAGAACAATGATGGTATAAAATATAATACTATAGTTTAATCTTTCTTTTTTTCTATTTTTTTAGTAACAACAAGGTCTAAACGAATGTCTTAATTAGAGACGAATTGTCAATAAGGAATTTTGAATTGAAAAGTAATTAGAGACCGTCAAAGATGGTTAGGCGGAAGAATGCGTGTCGTTCATTGACCGCAACACTCACGTCGCACGCCGTGATGTGTGGTTTATAGGATTTTTCAGGCCTTTATTCAATCCAATTAGGCCCAATTCAACACAATTTAATCTATTTAGAAAATCATTAATATAACACGAAACACATTATTATAGCTTCTTTGTTCTATTAATGATTTGCTGATTAACTCCTAGAGTCCTAGTGCAGATGGAATTGAACCTACGAGAATCATGACCTATGAGATCATCATAGATTCATAATCTAGGGATCAACATACAAACAAACAAAAGACTTAACGAAAACTTCAGGAACACATGGATCAAGCCCTAGAAAACTAGTGTTCATAGATCGATTAGCCATGTTTTGATTATTGTCTGTTATCGATACTTTAATAAATAATAGGAATGTTATTCGATATTTTATTCAAATTCGTATATTTTTGTAGGCTCTAAACGAATCAGCTAATTTTTGCCAAAACATTCTCTTTCACATGATCATTGCAAGTAAACAATAGGAAAAAAGGATTAATCTGATTGAACACCTTAAATCTTATAAGAAATTTGAAATTTATACTAAAATTTTCAAGTATTTTGCCTCCGTAAAACTTTTTTTTTCTTATGAAGAAGCTAGAACCTATGAATAAACACGAAAACACAACAAAAATGACTCCAAGTATATTATTCATCTTGATAACATGTTAAATACAAATCTTAGCTCTCGAGATCATGGAACAATAATTAAGAAAAAAAACTATTTGTGGTAAATACAAATCTTAACTCTCAAGATCAACACACCTTGGGTGACTCCTGCCATGTTAGAGAGCAACGGTCAACTTGCTTAGCAATTAACCAAATCAACACACTTAAAACTATTAAGAGTCCTCCAAATTTGAACATTTTAATTTAGTACAATCTTTGGTAAACATGTATTGAACTGTTGATCTTCCTATATCATTCTTTTTAATTTATTTTATTTTTATGAAAATATTGTTTTAGTCTAATAGAGTGTTCTTTAAATTTTGAAACGATAGATATAAGAGAAATTTACTACCTTTTTTTATATACCAAAATTTTGGATTTTCTTGGATCAGTCATTATTTGGTCAAACAGAGTCATTATCTGCCACATTTCTTTTATTCTTGGTCATCCTATAGTTTCGTTTATGGCAAATCCTGGGGAAGTTTGGTTCAACAATCATATTATTTTACGCCATCCCATTGGTGCCGGTGGAGAACTTATGTAGCTCGATATTTTCCAACATACTCGAGTTGCCCTAGAGTGTATTCACCCGGCGATTTCATTATTACTCTGCTAATAATTTTTTATTTTTTTTCTTCCAAAGTTAAGTCTAATTGAATTAGTTTGTACCCTTTTTATAATAGCGAAGGTCTACTCATATTCCATCTGAGAAGAGTTGTAACTACTTTTCAAATTCCCTAAAAATCGGATCACAAAGAAGTTTCATAATTACTTCAATTATTATCTTATAGATTTTATTTCTACTTAAAAACACATGTCTAGAAATTAAAACTTAATTTGATTGGTCGTTTAGTATTATATAAACAAGGGGGGTCACTTGACCACAGCTAAATATCAAAAATTGTGTTGCATGAAATTCCATCTAAGTATCCACATCACAATTGATAGTTTCCAAGGTTTTGATATTCCCCAACCCTGAATTCGAATCCCCAATCCCCACCACACTTTTACTCCATTTTTCTCTATTTATCCTTTAAATACATGTTTTCGGGATATTACTGATCTTCCACCTGGAAAGAAGGCAATTGGTAGTCACTGGATATTTACAATCAGGTATAAGTCGAATGGGGAAATTGAGCAGGAATGCTCTCAAGAGTCTCTTTGCTTCTCAAAAGCCGAATCCTAATGAGAAGTTGAATGGTTAAATACTTTCCTTTGAACAAGTAGTGTGTCTTTCTAGCTTCTTAATTATATGAAATTCCTACTCAAAATTTCCAACGATAGAATATGTTCTGCCCACTCTAATTTTACTCTATCCTCCAAAAAAACGGCTGGATATCTCCTTGACACTTGTGATCATGATTGGGAAGAGTTCTAGTTGGCATAAACAGGATCAGAAAAAGGAAAGCTTAAATTAAGCAGACAATATGGTTAAATGAGAGTAAAAAGTTGCAACATGTATTGTAACTATCAAATATCTTTTTTTCTTTCTTTCACATGAATGCTCTAGTGAGGCATAATTTGCCGTGAAGCTTGCATGTGGAGATCAGGTGACCGCAATACAATTTAATGATTGTTGATAGCAGAGTAATCAATATCAGCTGGAATCAACTCTTGAAATTGCACGAAAGAAACAAAACAAGAAAACTACAGTTTCCTTGATGCTAATAATTACTAAGAACAGAGGGCTGCCAACAAGAAGAAATAATAAGAGAAAAAACTTAATCACAGAAACAATATAAAGCTCATTCCACAACATGTGCAATAATATAATTGATAGTTTACCACATTGACATTGCGCAAACTGTTTACCACAGTGACATTACACAAAACACTTAAAATTATAATAGTAAAATCTTACCCACTCTCACCAATCTCCAAAAAAAAAAAACTCTTTTACACCACTAGCAAATACTTGAAAGTTCATTAAAACCCCACAAATCTCCAATACAAACCCTAAATCTTTTTGTTTTTTGTAATAAAGACAAACCCTAAATCTTAGATGAAGAGAAAAGTTCGGATGTCGACAGGTGGCAACTCAACGGAGCAAACAGGGCATCGAGGAGTGTGCAACAAGTAACGAGAGATACAAGTTCCGTAAAAAATATGATTGCATTTTGTTTTATGAACAATCTCGTCTTCTTTCGGATACCCTTTTTGACAGAGACAACAAGATTCCGAACTTTGGTAACAATCTACGATCTCCGTCGTTGGTGGAGCAATTGGTACAGGTCTGTACGATCTTGACCAAACCCTCTAATTTGAAAGTGAAAGACGAGGACAGGACACGCGGGAGGTACGATATCAAGATCCTTGAATGAAAAATTGGAGACAATATAGTCGAAGATCTGATTACTTATGTTGGACTCGCGTTGCATCATGAAAGACCAACCGACCAAATCTACGAATGCTTTGGACAATCCAGCTTTTGAACCTCTTCCTCGTCCTTGTCCTGTGTATCGCGTCAATCGAAACCGTTCACATGTGTGCCAACCATTAGTACCTCCATAACTTACTAATACAACACCGACATCAGACTCACAAGGCACATCAAACTTGTAAAGCCTGAGATTACCGAGAAGAGATTTCATAATTACTCTCCTTATTGTTTTTTTTTTTTCTTTTGTTCAAACTATACAAGTCTAATTGACTCTTTTTGTGCCCTTTTATAATAATAGCCATGCCTAAGTTTAATTACTTTCCTAAAGAATAATAATTATATATAATAGTATAATAAATCATTGTAGCTATTATTATAAATAAAGTATATACAAGTAATAAATTTATTATTTGTTTATCTTTTAATTCAATTAGATTAATCACAAAAAGTAAAACTAAAAAGTGTTGATATAGAATGAATTGCTTGTCTCTTGGATTGATGATTCTATCAACTAAATTATGACCAGCATATATAATATACCAATCTAAGTGACAAAAATTAATTCTTATGTATTACATTTGTCACAGATTTTTTTATACTATTATTTTACATTTGTCAACAAAATAAAAAGTGTTGAGATTTTTTTTTTCACAGTTTTTTTTTGTGTTTAAGATTATTTAAGTGTCTTACAATTAATAAAATTATTGACCACTGACACGGTTTAAATAAATATGACAAGGCATGTGTCAAAAGTTTGTTTTCCCATAAATTACTTGCGGAGAAGGAAATACACTTTGAAACGGAAAAATAGAAAAGTAAAGGCAAAAAAAAAGAAAAGGAAATAACAAAAAAGAAATAAATATTTGGGGTATTTGCCTAAATTCATTCATAAGTTAAACCTAATTTCTCCTCTTATTTAAACCAAACGCCTCTCTTAAGAAATCTCCCAATATCTTCCTTTGTCAATCTCTTGAGAGTTTTTGCTTCCTCGTCTTCTTCGATTCATCAAACAGGTATTTTTATTTCTCCAGATCCGTAGTCGTATTTACGAATTTTGCTTTATTCTTTGAGATTTGCTCTTGTTGTGATTTGTTTGATTTGATTATATGATTTGAGCTAACGATTGAAATTTCGTAACGATGAATTTTCGCAAGTCTGTGTTGCGTTTAGGATTCGTGAATCTTATAGATTGATTAGGTTTTCACATATAATCGGAAATTTGTACCTGTTTATGTGTATTTGTAACGTTAATGGTGATTGAATCAGTTTTTTTGTGGTATATCGATATCGTTGCTGATTCCTGGGTTCATTGTTTGTTTCTGCAGCGTGTGTTTTTTGTTTAGAGTTGGAAGAGACGAATCGAATTTTGAAGCTTTCTTTTATGTCTGACAAGATATCTCCGTTTTGTTGTCAATCTGGTTGCTTGGAAAACACAGTCCTACATCCAGAATTAAGGACTACTACTAGTTCCTCCATCACTTTAGGGTCTCGCATCTTCAAACCGGAGATCCCTCCTCTTTCTCTCCACTTTTTTAGCTAAGAAGAATGGCGCTGCAGAACATTGGTGCTTCCAACCGTAACGATGCCTTCTACAGGTACAAGATGCCTAAGATGGTTACCAAAACCGAAGGCAAAGGTAATGGCATTAAGACCAACATTATCAACAATGTTGAGATTGCCAAAGCCTTGGCTAGACCGCCTTCTTATACGACCAAGTACTTTGGTTGTGAGCTTGGAGCGCAGTCTAAGTTTGATGAGAAGACTGGGACGTCGCTTGTGAATGGAGCTCACAACACGTCTAAGCTTGCTGGGCTTTTGGAGAATTTTATTAAGAAGTTTGTTCAGTGTTATGGATGTGGTAACCCGGAGACTGAGATTATTATTACGAAGACGCAGATGGTGAATCTCAAGTGTGCTGCTTGTGGGTTTATCTCTGAGGTCGACATGAGGGATAAGTTGACTAATTTCATTCTCAAGAACCCACCTGAGCAGAAGAAGGTGTCAAAGGATAAGAAAGCAATGAGGAAAGCTGAGAAGGAGAGGCTTAAAGAAGGCGAGCTAGCTGATGAGGAGCAGAGAAAGCTGAAAGCTAAGAAGAAAGCATTGTCTAACGGCAAGGATTCTAAGACGTCTAAGAACCATTCTTCTGATGAGGATATAAGCCCGAAGCATGATGAGAATGCTCTAGAGGTGGATGAGGATGAAGATGATGATGATGGTGTCGAGTGGCAAACTGATACTTCCCGAGAAGCTGCTGAGAAAAGAATGATGGAACAGTTGAGTGCTAAAACTGCCGAAATGGTGATGCTCTCTGCAATGGAAGTAGAAGAGAAAAAGGCGCCCAAAAGCAAATCTAACGGGAACGTTGTGAAAACTGAGAATCCTCCTCCGCAAGAGAAGAATCTCGTGCAGGATATGAAAGAGTATCTGAAGAAAGGGTCACCAATAAGCGCGCTCAAAAGTTTCATCTCGTCTCTCTCTGAACCTCCTCAAGACATCATGGACGCACTCTTCAATGCTCTCTTTGATGGTGTGGGAAAGGGATTCGCCAAAGAAGTGACTAAGAAGAAGAATTACTTAGCGGCTGCTGCAACAATGCAAGAGGATGGATCACAGATGCATCTGCTCAATTCGATTGGGACATTCTGTGGAAAGAATGGAAACGAAGAAGCTTTGAAAGAGGTGGCTCTGGTTCTTAAAGCATTGTACGACCAAGACATCATTGAGGAAGAGGTAGTGTTGGATTGGTACGAAAAGGGTCTCACCGGAGCTGACAAAAGCTCGCCGGTTTGGAAGAATGTTAAGCCTTTTGTGGAGTGGCTTCAGAGCGCTGAGTCTGAGTCCGAAGAGGAGGATTGAGTCACTTTTTTCTTCCCTCCTAACTTTTCTTTGCGGCATTTCTTATAATACTTCGTCAGTTTTCAGAATTCTTAAATCTTTTTGCTGTGTTCTTATAAAGAAACATCATCTATTAAAGTTGTCTTCGTTTGGATTTGGTTTTGACGACTTTGGGAAATATTTATGTTTAAGAAGGTTTCATTGGTCATTGACTTTTATATATTATATCGTAACCATGATGTGATAGTGGGCCTTAGATCAACAAACATGCGAAAAACAGAAGCAGAGGCCCGTTTCAACGGAGCATAATAAATTGCATTCTCTGTCTTTTGTTTTTAGGTTTTTTTTTTAACTGATAGATGTGCCGTCGAAAATAATATTGATATTTAAAAATTCACAACAAACATTCTTAACTGACCCACCCATCTATCTGCTATTCCCACGCGCCAAGGAAAATAATAATAATAGCGAAATTGATTTTTACATTTATTTATTGATAGATAATTTGTGTATTGTTAAGATTAACAGATTTTAAGGGATTAAAGTGGAAAAGGTAAACCGAAGACAACTTGCCATTTACTGATTTACAACAATCCAAATTTAAAAACAAATGGTCCCAGTTTTTAGGGTTGTCACTTAAATTTATCGAAATATTTACACTTTAATTGGGTAAAACATAATGGACAGAAAAACAAATATTGTGACAAACAAAAAAACATGTTTTCACCAAGAAAAACAAAAACAAAAAAGATGTAAAGCTTTTCTTACATCTGTACAAAATAAAAGCAGACGAAATTGTACTTTATTTTCCTTATTAAATTGTCGGTATGTTTTATATGTTGTGAAAAGTAGAATGGATAACCAAATAAAAATTACTGACATCTTAATAAAGTTGGTTCAACCGGTTTAAAATGTATTTTTTTAGTGTTAACAACTTAAAGCTTTTTTCGATTATCGAATTGCAACAAACAAATATATTAACAGAAAAAAGGAATCATGTATCTATTTCAATATCCTGTTTTTTTTCTTCCATTTGGATATTTAGATCTTTTTCTGAATTTATCTTGTTCTTAAATTAAAACAGAAAAAAAGATTAAAAGTAAGACAGCTTGCTAATGGCAACCGCAACAAACAAGATAATTTTGAAACGGATCCACTTGGATTTTCTTTGATTTTGTAGAAAAATTGACAAATTGCTTTTGTATAAAAACAAAAAATGTACCGTAAAAACACACACATAAAAAATAAAAAGTGATAATGACAAACAAATAAAGTGGTATTTTTCTTTTATCTACTAATGTGATTATAAAAAAATCGACATTGAAAATTTCAACACATCTTTTTCGCCAAAACCTGAAAATGGTCTTATTATAACATAAATTAGTTTTTTTGTCTTTCTATTATATATTCAATAACTCATCCCAACTTGAACAAACCTATTTCAAATTTTTTTGTCTTGAATAATGATAAGTTCCGTAGTGTTCTTTTCTGTTGTGACAAAAAATACTAGCTAACGAGGGATAAGCACAAAAACATGATTAATGTTTCTCTAATCATTCTAAAAATCTACAGGAATATTCCCTTTTCAGTTTTTTCTTTCTTAAATGCATTTCTTAGTTCTTCATAATTCAGTGAGTTTTAATAACAATAATAAAAAAAAGAGCATCATTAATTGAACCTAAAAATAATGAGAAGAAAAACCAAAAAGATAGAGAGTAAGATGCACGCGCTAAAGATCGAACGGTTAATAGAATCAGGTTAGTGAAGAGAGATATTAAAAGTTTGTTGTCGTGTGGCAAAAACTATAATTTCCTTCTCACAAACAAAAAAAATAAAATCAAACACAAAATCCCGTAGCATCGTAACAGTAATTCGCTATTATCTCCTCACCCTCCGCTTTCGCTTCCCTTCTCTGCCCGTTTCAATTCCTTCTAAGACATCACGGTCTCTCTCTATAAAAACAGTACCTACCTCTTCTTCTTCTTCTTCATTCGCTGACTTCGTTTACACTGAAAACAAATACCTATGTCACCGCCGTCGGCAACCGCCGGTGACATCAACCACCGTGAAGTAGACCCGACGATCTGGCGCGCTTGTGCTGGAGCCTCCGTCCAGATCCCTGTCCTTCACTCTAGGGTTTACTACTTTCCACAAGGTCACGTTGAGCACTGTTGCCCTCTCCTCTCTACTCTTCCTTCCTCCACCTCGCCGGTTCCATGTATCATCACTTCAATTCAGTTGCTCGCCGATCCGGTCACCGACGAGGTCTTTGCTCACCTTATTCTTCAACCGATGACGCAGCAGCAGTTTACTCCGACTAATTATTCACGATTCGGCAGATTCGATGGCGATGTTGATGATAACAACAAGGTGACTACCTTCGCCAAAATTCTCACGCCTTCTGATGCTAACAATGGAGGTGGCTTCTCCGTTCCTCGTTTCTGTGCTGATTCCGTCTTCCCTCTGCTTAATTTTCAAATCGATCCACCGGTTCAGAAGCTCTACGTCACTGATATCCATGGAGCTGTTTGGGATTTCAGGCATATCTATCGCGGTACACCGAGGCGTCACTTGCTAACAACGGGATGGAGTAAGTTCGTCAATAGCAAGAAGCTCATCGCTGGAGATTCGGTGGTGTTTATGAGAAAATCTGCAGATGAGATGTTCATCGGCGTTAGGAGAACTCCGATCTCAAGCAGCGACGGAGGAAGTAGCTATTACGGAGGAGATGAGTATAACGGTTACTACAGTCAGAGTAGCGTTGCCAAGGAAGATGATGGGAGTCCGAAGAAGACGTTTAGGAGATCTGGGAATGGTAAGTTGACTGCTGAGGCTGTGACGGATGCGATCAATAGAGCGTCTCAGGGATTACCATTTGAGGTGGTGTTTTATCCGGCTGCTGGATGGTCTGAGTTTGTTGTGAGAGCTGAAGATGTTGAGTCTTCAATGTCTATGTATTGGACTCCTGGGACTCGAGTCAAGATGGCTATGGAGACTGAAGATTCTTCTCGGATCACATGGTTTCAAGGCATCGTTTCCTCTACTTATCAGGAGACCGGTCCATGGCGTGGATCTCCATGGAAGCAGCTTCAGGTATATGATGTTTTTGAAATGGTCTTTGCTCTTCTTATCTCTATAATGTTGCGTTAATGGAACAATTCAGAATCGATCTTGTATCTGTTGTGTGCAAGCCTTTCATGAGTAGTTTAAGTCTCATCCTGGTTATTCAAATGTCAATTGGGTTTTGAATGTTGTTTTGATTGCTGTGTTGTTGTTTTGAAGGTAAATATTGGAAACAGGATAAGTTAATTCATACGAAAATGAATGTTCTCTCTCAGATTCATCTTCTATAAGATGGAATTGAAACTGGAAGATTTGGCTTAGTATTGTTTGTGTTGAGCGTCCGTGATGTAGAGTTGCTTTTCATTATCCTTCTTTGGCCACGCATTGTACATTGTGTTTGTTAAACTAGAGTTCCTCTGATTAGTCTTATGAGATACTCCTTTTTTGCCAATATATTCTACTTCCTCTGATTAGTTCCTTTGTTTTTAACTTGCGTAGATCACATGGGATGAACCTGAGATTCTGCAAAACGTGAAGAGGGTGAATCCATGGCAAGTGGAAATTGCTGCACATGCAACTCAACTGCATACCCCTTTCCCTCCAGCAAAGAGGTTGAAGTATCCACAACCCGGAGGAGGGTTCTTGAGTGGAGATGATGGAGAAATCCTTTATCCTCAAAGTGGACTGTCTAGTGCAGCAGCACCTGATCCAAGTCCTTCTATGTTCTCGTATTCTACATTTCCTGCTGGCATGCAGGGAGCCAGGCAATATGATTTTGGGTCTTTCAATCCAACCGGATTCATTGGAGGAAATCCTCCCCAGCTATTCACCAATAACTTCTTAAGTCCGCTTCCTGATTTGGGAAAAGTGTCGACTGAGATGATGAACTTTGGCAGTCCGCCATCAGATAACTTATCGCCTAATAGCAACACCACTAATCTGTCCTCTGGAAATGACCTGGTTGGAAACCGAGGCCCCCTTTCAAAGAAAGTTAACTCGATTCAGTTGTTTGGCAAGATCATTACCGTGGAGGAGCATTCTGAGAGCGGTCCTGCAGAGTCTGGCTTGTGTGAAGAGGATGGCAGCAAAGAGTCCAGCGACAATGAGACACAGTTGTCCTTATCACATGCTCCTCCAAGCGTGCCTAAACATTCCAACAGCAACGCAGGTTCTAGCTCCCAAGGTATATTCCGATCTCTCTCAAGTACAATAATCAATTGAATCAGTTGCTATAAGCTTTTATTACTGTTTTGCACAAGGCAATTTCTCTTCCTTTCCCATGAACTATATTATGTAGAGTAGGAAACACAATCATGATTTCTGATATGACTTGACTGATGATGATACTTGTGAAAACTATCTATATATCTCTTCAGTAATCAGTCGCCTTGAGGTAATTGGAATTTGGAACTTGAACATTACTTGGATTTTAACTTTTCAATAGCATAAGCTTTCCTGTTTCATCATATATGTTTCACTATACTTGGTATGCTTTTATTACTGCTGATATTTACTATTCCTGCTATTTTTTTTGGGTCTCGTTAACGGTAATAAGGACACAGAATTGGCTCTTTTATCCATCTGAACTAGACATTACTGTACAAGTAGATGAAGAATTATGTGGTTCCATTACAAATTTGATTTGCAGAAAGCTTGAAGCTGCTGCTTATAGACGATTATAATGTTGGAAGATCCTGAAGCTTGGAATGATTTGTACTTTTCTTCTGTTTGTGTGTGTTTTGACAGGTTAAAAAGTGAAAGAAGTGGTGGATCTTTGCTGGAATCTCCAAGTCCTAAGTAGTAGTAGTAGTACTATTATATATAATTCTGTTGTTTCTGCAATTGACTTTTCTCTGGCTTTTCTTTGCCACGTGACGATTCCGTTTTTTACTTTCTTTCTTTTTTTTTTATCAATTTCTCAGACACATTTGATGAACATCTCGCTCTCATCTAATCGTTAACTATTTTTATTGGGGTAAATGTCTGGATTTGTCTTACCTAAACATGTTTTAAGACTGATGTTTATGCAGAGTGAAAACAGCAAATAATTTAATGCTTTATTCAATCCCTATGCAATGGATCTAACTTAACGGCGCCAACCAGAGAGTTTTACTAACTGTTTTTTGCTTTTAGTTAATATTCCTAATAAATAAAAAGACTGCCAATAATAAAATCGGACCATTTTTATTCTCCTAATAAATAAAAGAAGCTCAAGGGAGGTCCCTCCTACACTTTTCTGACTCCTTTATGTTCTGTTCTCTGTGATTCATTAACGGATCAGCTATAGCATTTCCAATTTGTCAGTAAGTTAGGGTTGGTTTGATTAGCTAATAGCTACCAATGAGACAAAATATATTAGGTTGGTTTGATTAGCAATTAAGACGACGACTTGAATTATGCATAAAAAGACATTTGAGATTTGAAGATCTCATTAAACAATTGGAGGAGACTTGGCTCCATGTCTCTCACTGTTTTGCACGGTAATAGGAGTACTACATTATATAAATTTGGTAAAACTAGATCAACATCAGATTGTTTCAATGTTTATGTGTACTTGGGAAGAGTGGCCCTGCAGGTCTTAATTTAAGTTTCCTCAAGTGGTAATAGTATGAAAAAATATAAACGTATATGTTCTTGGACAATTAGCTGTAAGTTACAGCCTGTAACGCAAACTTGAGAGTGTAAATAAGGACAACAACAACAAAAGTAAATAAGAAAATTTCAGAAATATGGTTATGTGTTGAGGAGACACAAATCATTCCTGGTTCTGACTTCAATCATACTCTCTGCATAAAAGAAGTAGTAGTAGTAGTACATAAGGACAAAAAACTATTAAATGTAATTATTTGATCTACAAAATGTTATTTCAACTTGAGCAAAAAAATGTAAAATGTTAATTTCAAAATAAAAATAAAAAGAAGCAAGTGGGTGAAGTTTCTGCATGGTAAAAAGTGTGAAAGAAGAACATGAGAAGAGGAGTGGTGTCCTCTGCGGAAGAGGCAAAGCCTGACTCAAGTTTTCTAGTAAAAAACACTTTCCACATAGCATTTTTTTTTTTTTTTTTTTTTTTTT
>Ga0041059_1002682_pt1 | contig 13034 bp, 6 predicted proteins | sample AraColnosormetaG_FD_56232 | JGI IMG/M metagenome (GOLD analysis project Ga0041059, IMG submission 56232) | Arabidopsis roots microbial communities from North Carolina, USA - Col MF nosort | ecosystem: Host-associated > Plants > Roots > Unclassified | place: USA: North Carolina | collected 2013-09-02 | reverse complement strand
CTCCCTCTGTTTCTATATAAATGTAGTTTAACGGTTTTTTTTTTTTTCAATTTAAGTGTTGTTTTCAACTTTCTATGCAAATAATAAATGTATTTAATATTTTTTAACCAATTATATTTAATCATCTATTTTTTTATTGGTTGAATTGGTTATAATAAATGAAGTTTTTATATAAAAGAGGTATATTAAATGAGATTTTTATGATTTCTTAATTTGTGTGTAACCTTAAACTACAACTAATATGAAACAGAGGGAGTATATTACTAGATTTGAACCCGCAGTACACTGCGGGAACAATTTATTTATTAAAGTTACTATACATAAAAGTTTGCAAATTGAATCTATACATAAAATATTTTTATTTTATAGTTTACAATTGTTATTAAGTATCGTCATGCCAAACCTGTTCCGCCAATCCGTCCCGTAAAAAAACTATTTATTTTATTAATGTTGATCTTATTTATGATACGTTTATGAATTATTGTCTAAATATTTTGTAATTTTGTAGTAATTAAATGTTATCAAATATCTTTGCGTTTTGATGATTATAATCGAGTTGTTATAGTCATGGAGAAACCAATATCAAAAATGATAATTTTGTAGTAATTAAATGATATTAAATATTTTGGAAGTTTTATTTTAGTAACTAATCGTGTAGTTAATGTGGAGAGATTTAGAGAAGATTGTTAAATGTCAAATATTTAATTCGAAGATTTTTTTTCTAATTATCAAAAACAAACATTAAAATCTAGTATCAGCCATTGTAAATAAGTCTCAACTACAGAATTTATTTCACAAAATAGCTGCAAAAATGTATATGTAGATAATTAAATTGATATCTTTCGGTCTCATACGAGCTTCTATTTCTATGAATCAAACAAATATAGAACGTTCCTTATCTAGAAACATAGACATATATATATATTAACTACTTGTTAGTTGTGATATTTGTAATTGTGACTGTCTTTCTCTTACTGCTTAAATTCATTAGAAGGGTAAATGAAATAAATGCAGTTTTTGGGTTTTGTTTTCACTTATTAACTTTTTTACCGTTTGATTTTTAATTTAAGTTTTCATTCAATTAAAATATTTGAGGAACCAATCAGATTTCGAAAGAATTGGTTCGAGTTGTGTAGATGACATAATAAAGAAAAGAAGTAACATCACAACTTGAGAGCAGCAATTGATTCGGGTTTGAACTCGACCCGGAGACCCAAAACCCGTCTAACCTCAGCTGGTGTGAGTCTCCAAGTCATGGGTCCTGAGTTTTCTCCCCAAAAGTCCAAAATCTCTGAGACCTTTTCCAAGTTCAGTATCGTCGCCATCTGCGTTAACCGAGCAAACTTATCTCTCACTGTTCTTTGAGTCATACCCGAGAAATGGCTAACCAAAGCCCTTGTGTCTCGATCAAGCTGAAGCCCACCAAGCTGGCTAAACCGTTTCTGCATCATTATGACTTCGAGTCTCTTAACTATGAAATCAATTATGAGATGCAGAAACGAGTCGTAGTTGTTGGATGTCATTAGTGGTTGGAGCCACGCGGCATTTGTTTCGACTGAGTGGAGAAGTCTTTGGACCCAAGGGTCGTTCACCTCATTCTCTGCGTACTCGGTTTCTGTTAACTCGTAGCTTATGGTAGCCACGGTGTCTAGAACCGGACGGATTCTTGGTGTTACGGTTGCTACTAGCTGTTCCATGCCTGAGTTGAGTAACTGCTTGAACGTGCTGCTTAACTCGCCTAGCTCGGATAGACATGATTTTATCCTCTCTCGATCTGCTGGTGCAGGAAATACCTGTGATTAGGACACGAGATAAAGAAAGTGAGACCGATTGTCTAAAATTCAAGAGTGCAAAACGACCATTCACAGAATTGGTGCCCCTGCTCAAATGCCAATTTAAATGGATTTTATGAGACGAACAGAGCCTGCATTAGCTCTAGCAAACAATACAGCTGTTCTAAAATCGCTATCTAAGTTAACACCTTAACACAGAGTAAGTGAAGAGATATATCCATATAGAGTCAGGCAAGAGTAAGCAAGAGAATTCTAGTCTAATAGATCCCAGATTGTTGTTCCTTAAGTATCCTAGATAAGTAAATCACGAAGTATCAGAAGTATGAGAACTAACCTCAGTACATTGCTCCTCGATTTCATGTTTTAGTTTGAGAATGTACTCGCAGCTCACGTCCATATTGTTCAAAGCAGTTGCAATCTCAGTTCCGGTGTTTTCCACACCTATACCACCCAAGAACAACCTAGCACCAAGGTTAGGCTCTCTAATCTTCTGTTGTAGAGCTTCATGGTAATCATTGCCCAACAAGCTACCAGCATAGCTCAACACAGCAATCACAGAACTTATGTTTGAAGTTGAAATCGCTCTCCTCAGACAACTCTGCAACACGTAGAACACATCGTCCACCATTGAAGTGGTAAGGCTGTCAGGTACATGCTCATCGATCCTAATAGCTTTCCTCACATTCTCAACCATAAAGAACCCTTCTAGTATAACATAATATCTCGTCACATCCTGAATCGCTTTGCTAAAACTCTTATTTCTAAATGCCTTTGTAGCCGTTGGCAACAATTCAGGATCTACCGACGTCAAAGACTTGATTTTTGACACCATGAACTCGGTATAGTCCTCACCCAACTGCATCAGTGACAGTATCTCTTCCACATACAGCTCAACTTCTCTCGGGTCTGGTCCTTCAGACGCACCACCGGGAAGAATATTCAGATTGGGAGAATTGTTAATATCAGACGCCAATATAGCTAACTTTCTAAAGTCCATGTACTTCTTCAAGATCAACGAACCTCTTAAATCACATTCCTCTTGCAATTCACAAATCGCATACGCAACACCATCTTCTCCACAAAGACCCCTCAAGATCTCATCGTTTTCTTCAATAGCCATGACAATATCCTTAAACAAATTGGTTAAGCACCCAACGAAATTAACCTGTCCGAGTCCTTGCTCCATGAGCTCAACAACATTTTCATATTCCATCCTTCCTCTCAACGCAATGACCTTTTTCAAGTAACCAACGTAAAGCTGTAGACCTTCTGTCTCCATTCCCAGTGGGGAATACAGTCTCACGAATCTCAAAATTGTAGGATGATCTCTCTGGTCTATTGCTGCCAAGAGCTTCTTCTTCGCAATACCTTCAAGCTGCTCCTTCGACGCGTGAAGCTGTTCGCTCTGATCGGAACCAGAATCCTTGTACTGCAAATCAATCTGGAGAAATCTCTGTACAAATTTCGCAGCAGATTCGTAATCCTCGGATTCCAAAGCAGTCTTCACGCCTTCGATGCAATTCCCTCGCTCAACAATCGCGTCAATGCGGGAGAGAGTAACATTAACACGAGATTGAGCAAGATCGAGCTCTCGTACCTTGCCACTGACTTGATCCGCGAGATCACAAGTCGATCGAACATTTCCGAGCATGTGATCTGCATCTGCTTTCACGATATCGAGAATCTCCGCCGATCTCTGAAGCTGAACGAGATTCCGATCAAGCTCCGTCCGCTGCGATAGAAGCGTGTCGAGATCTGAGTCTAAGCTTCGCTGGTAAGCGATACATTCGTGAAGAAGACGTGTCATTGCGCCAACGTCCGTGAGCGACCGTACATACTCCAGTGCTTCCGGTGTACCGAATTTAACGGTGGAGGAATCCACCGTCTCCGCCGCTGCATCGTCTTGTTCAATCTCCGGCATTTTTTTATTTTCTGAGTAATCGGCAAATTCAGATCTGATTCGTTGCCACTCTCGCTTCTAATTGATCAGAATCTAATTTTGAAGCCAAATGGGCTTAAACTAATAATAAAGCCCAAATAAGGCCCACCACTTTCTCAGTAAACAAACTCAAGGTTTCCTTCTTCTTTCTACAGCTTTTCAGGATCAGGAGGAACCTATAAATGTCTCCTCCTCTCTCTAGCATTTTTACGTTTCATCTGTAGCTTACTAGAAAGGTAAGATCCTAAACCGATACCGACATCAACGATTCTGGTATCACCGGTTATTTCTTCCTTTACAGCATCTTCAAGAAACAGTTTGATCTTCTCCGACTCATCTTCATTACAGATTAATGGAATTACCATCTCCCAAGTGTCTGAATGCAATGTTTCTCCGTTCTTCATCACAACCTCTACAACATCACAAGCTTCTTCGACTTTCCCGAAGCTACAAAACCCTTTTACCAAACAATTTGAAACCGAGAAATGAGGAGAAAACCCTTTGGATATCATCTCTTCTAGATACTTCTTCCCTTCATCAAACATTCCTTGATCACACAATCCTCCAATCAAAGTCCTATACGAGACCGAATTAGGCGAGCAACCGTTAGACAACATATCATCAAGAACTTTCCTAGCATCCATCGCACGATCTTCTCTACAAAACCCGAGAATCATCGTGTTGTAATGAACAAGATCAGGATTACAACCTTTTAACTTCATCCTACATAGAAGCTTATAAGCCTCTCTAAGCTGTGTCTTCCTACACAAACTGTTCAACAATGTCGTGTAACTTAACCTATCAGGCACGAATCCTTTATTCAACATATCATCAAGTAATTCCATAGCACCATTCACTTGACCTTTCCTACAAAACCCTTGTATCAGAATCTTATAAGAATCCACATCAGGGACAACATCTCTCTCAAGCATTTTACCAAACAGTTGGTATGCAATACTCAAATCATCATTCAAACAAAAAGCTTGCATCAATAAATTGTAACTTCTCGTGTTAGGCATTACTCCATGAAGCCGTGAACTCTTGAAAAGCTCAAAAGCTTTCTGGAGATAACCTCTATGGCTTACGAGAACATCTAGAATCCGATTCAGATGTTTTGGCTGCGGCGTGAAATTGAACTCCAGCATTTTGTAAAACGTACTTAAGACTTTCTCCGGTAACTTTGCTTCTGCGTAGACTTTGATCAGATAAGTGAAAATTTCTCCGGTTAATGGATAACCACTTGATCTGTGTTTGGCGAGAACGTCGTCGATAAGATTGAAATATCTACCACGGCCGAGTTTGAGAATGAGGATTAGATGAGAAGATCGAGAATGGCGGAAATTGGGCTGTTGAGAAGCATAATCGAAAATCTCCTTGGCGAGGAGAGGATCCGATTGCGAAGCTATGAGCTTTTGAACCCGAGTCGGAGACCCGATTGGGGATTTAGGGTTCGAGACAATCGGTTTTCGAGCTTCATGTTCAGATGAAGAATAGAACAGAAAACGCGAGGATGTCGATAACGGAGAAGTTAAGTGGCGAAAAACGGCGGCGAAGTCGTAGATCGGCCGGCGAATCATTTGTCGGAGTTTTTTTTTAATAAATCGGCCGTTGGAAGTGAGACTTGTATCAGTCAGCAAATTATCAAATATCTCTCTGTACACAATAGTTTTAGTGTAGGCCCAATTTTATAATGGGCTTATAATTGAGGCCCAGGTAGCATCCACAGCATTGTCGGTGACTACAGTGTCGGTGGTGCGGTATCTCAGTTAGTGTGATTAAATAACAGATTCTTCTTAAATGTGATTATTATTTATTTTGGAAGCTTACTAATAATATATGGAATTTGGTCAGAAGTATTGTTGGAGATGTGGACATAAAAGACTTGTACTTTTATTTTCTAAACATTAGAACAAATATGACACATGTGGTATCTAATTAATTTATTATTAATTGCTTTATACAGTTGATAAAGAATTGTGAAATATGATAATTTAATTTTCTTTCTACATAACCGTATTCTGGCATGCAAACAGATATTAGGTTATTGCTAACTTTGACAGGCCGTAACCTGATAAATTTCATTCTAATTTTTTTAAAAATTAACACGGCCAAAAAGTGATAGTTATCACGTTGCACGAAACCATAGTTGTCACCAAATAAGTCAATCATTGACAACAAAGTATTTGATTATGTATAGCCATATGTATACACGTTACATTGGATTTTTCATTTTTAAAAAATTCATCACTCATCAGATCCGTCACGTGAACGGTTGCACCGAGATTTGGAGTCTTTCGAAAGTACTTCTCTATCTTATATTATTACATTAAGTATTATAACAAAATAAAATCACAATGTAAAAACAGTAGTAATTTACGGCTACTTTATAAAAAGATTAGCTTTAACACATAATTACAACTACAAGCTTTCTAAGTTAATAAACAATTAATAAAACTGTACTCTAGAAGACTGTTTACTCTTATTAACTAGAAAAGAGACAAAACCTTGCATCTACTTATCTTCTTTCTTCTCCTCCTCCTTCTTTAGAGTCTTCACTCTTCACCGAACCCTCTGATTCTCGTATAGACACACACATACCTATACATACACACTTTAACACTTATATCTGTAGAGTATAGCCATGGGAGAAGGAGAAGCAAAAGCAGAGCACGCAGCCAAAGCAGATCACAAGAACGCTCCCTCCGCTTCTTCAACGCCAGAATCTTACTCTAAAGAAGGCGGAGGAGGCGGTGGAGATGCTCGCCGCGCAATCTGCGGCGCGATCTTCACCATCCTTGTCATACTAGGTATCATAGCCTTAATCCTTTGGCTCGTCTACCGTCCACATAAACCACGTCTCACCGTCGTCGGAGCCGCCATCTACGACCTGAATTTCACAGCGCCGCCGTTAATCTCAACCTCCGTTCAGTTCAGCGTTTTAGCAAGAAACCCTAACCGGAGAGTCTCCATTCACTACGACAAGCTCTCTATGTACGTAACGTACAAAGATCAGATCATAACACCGCCGCTTCCACTACCACCGCTTCGTTTAGGACATAAATCTACGGTTGTGATAGCTCCGGTGATGGGAGGCAACGGTATACCAGTCTCGCCGGAAGTAGCTAATGGTTTAAAAAATGATGAAGCTTACGGCGTCGTTTTGATGAGAGTGGTGATTTTTGGGAGGCTACGTTGGAAAGCTGGTGCGATTAAGACTGGACGGTATGGATTTTACGCCAGATGTGATGTGTGGTTGAGATTTAATCCATCTTCTAACGGACAAGTTCCTCTTCTCGCTCCTTCAACTTGTAAAGTTGATGTCTAGTCTTAATTTTACTTCGTTATGTTTTCTTTTTTAATCTTTGTGTTTTAGAATTGTAATCTTTTTTTTTTGTGGTCATGTTAGTGATGAGTTTCGTCGAGTCTAGTGTTAAAATAAATTAAAAGGCATAAGCCAAAAATTATAAGTACAAGTATATTACTAATTTTATATTTTACTTGTGATAATTATTTTGTTTCTCTGTTGTTGGACCTGTGGATGTTAATTAATGACATTTGACAATACAAATGTGTTGTCGCTAATAGCGTATCTTGGCATATGGTGAGTTCATCGACACAACAGCTCAGAGTGTTTGATCAGACATATGGCATCTTCAGGCAAATCTCATTTTGGTTTTATCATATATATATTTTTCCCCCATTATTACGGAACTATTTCCTCACGATTATAATTAAATACTTAGAATATTACTATGCTTTTCTGTTTTCCGATTCAATGATATTGTTTTTTTGTAAATCTGAATCGGACGTTAGGAGTCTTCTGAATATAAGTTACATTTTTTGAATGAAGCATCCGTTTAAAACGAGTGACTAAAATGATCGTGACTCCACAAGTCATCGCGTCAAATGTAAAATTTTCATGTGAAACAGTGAAAGCGTCAAATCTAAATAATATTGTGGATGATTGTTGTGAATTTGATTAGTTGACCTGATTCAAAAATTTGATTGGTATATCATGTCAATTTTTTCTCTTTGGTTTTGGCAACTTATATCATGTCCAATTTCTTTTTGTGTTACCATTTTTCTCGAATTTTCACACGTTTGTTCTTTTTCTTTTTCCTCTTTTCCTTTTCCAAAACCCCATTTTGTCTTCACGAACCGATCTTTGCTTTTAAGTTTTCATATCACAGCTTTAGCTTTGTGGTTAAAAACAATTACTTTCTATCCTCGTTAAATATTAAAGATTTCTTTCGATAGTTAATATGTTTATATAATAATTAACCTTCTATATTTCTTATAACAAATTACCTATGTGATTTTCGGATAAAAATATTTTTAAACAAAAACCTCTAGCAAACACCTCATCTGATTTTACCGGAGAAAGGTTGGGAAAATCCTCGGAATGTCCCTGTACAATAAAAGTTAATTTTAGAATAATTATCTCGATTTATAAAACAAGAAAAATAAAATAAAAGAAGATAATAGTAATATATGCATAAACACACATATATAAAAGCTGTTTTTGAAAGATGTATATATATTACTTTTTTTGTAAAACGAAAGATGTATCTAAAACATGCAATTTATCAGCGAATATTAAGAAAATGGTTAGGAAAAACAAACAAACGAATTACTTCAAGAAAGGGATAGTCATGTTCTTTAGTGTCAAAGGATAGGTGGCAACAAAATTCTCCCATTCTTCCAAATCTATTATCCCATCTTTTTTCCAATCGGCCTCTTCAAATGTCTTTGCCAAATATAAGTAAACAAAAATAGTAAGTAAAATCACTATAATGTTAAATCAAGCTCATAAACTTAAGCGTTATACACACCTTAGACACGATAGAATCAATGATACTCTCGGATAGCATAAGTTCTGATTCCTCTAGAACGTCTATTATCATCTCTTTCACCTATAGATTTCTCCAAGTCGAGGAAAACCGTCAAATATAATTAATCATGACTTTTTCTTTTTTTTGAGACAAAGTTTACATACGTACCTCCTCCGGTTCAATGAATCCAGTCTCACGAGTATCGTATAATCTAAATGCAACTGTTTAATTTTAAACAAGTGATCAGATGTATTTGTGGTTATAGTTAATAACATTGATCTCTAGCTATATAGAAAATAATAATAACATGGAATAAATGAATAAACACATTAGAAGTGATGAAGCATACATATGGCCTTATCTCTTGGTGATGAGTTTGGGTGAAAAATGTTGAGTGTGTGTACAAACTCTCCAAAATCTATAGCCCCATCGTTTCTCATATCGAATAATCCAAAAATCTGCATATTTCAGAGAAACAACATCAATCGAAGTTTATTTATTTATTTCGCTTAATATAACAAATTCAATTACCCGTTCTGCAGAAAGACTGCGCTTTTTGGTATTCTTGATCAAGATAAATTGAAATTTTTCCTGGAAAAGCCAACCAAATTTGACATGACAAAAGCACAACTTTTCTATAACTAGCTAGTATAAAATTTAGATGTTATATTATTCACATTTTGTTGACCAAAAAAAAATTATTCACATTGTGGAAGAAAAATTAGTTTGGACTCTAACTTTGGTCAAAAGATTGTCGTTGCTAAGACAAGAAGTGAGTTTGATGAACAATCCATGCAAAACTTCAACCTCAGCCTCGCTAACTGCAAACCCAAAACAATTTAGATGTTATCTGATCTACAAGCTCGTGTAATAATATTCTTTCTCCATGCAATATAATATATAGGAGGAGGAAGTGGTGGATGATTGAAGTAGACGTAACTTACAAAAGGTTTGAGAAGCAAGAAGCGAAATGTCTTCTTGCCTTCTTCCTTCTAATTGCTTGCTGCAAACACATCCCATTTTACTATATCAATATATATTTCAAATTCCACATACATTTAAGTGTGTCTATATATATAGGCATCAACGTAGGTGCAAGAAATTGTGGAATATAAATCTATTTCTAACCGAACAAATTCGAAAGTGGAAGGGTTTGTACATTGCCGGCTTAGGAAGCTGGAGACAAATGGTATAATTTATATCGGAATTTGATACTAGTTCTTTTTCTATGAAACTTCATTTTCTTTCCTGAGTTCTTTAAACATATTCTTTTTCTATGGTTTATATTTTCTTGTTGATTCAAATTTTTTTCTTGTTACTTGATACTCAAAGCGGGATGTCCATGTCCATTAGCTCAGTCCAATAATATCCATTTCGATATTGGACAAATAGTGTCTATGTCCACTAAGGTCCATGTCCATTAACGTTCATGCTCATTAAAGCTCATGTCCAACTGGGCTGTCCAATGAGCATAACATAACCAAATTTTAACACAATAGTATTTGCTTCATATTTCAACCAAATTATCAAATCCAAAAGCAAATTTAAACAACAAAGTATTAAATAATTTAAGTATTAAATCCAAAAGCAAATTTAAACACAATTCAAGTATTTAACAAAGTATCAAATCCAAAAACAAATTAAAAGCAAATTTAAACTTCTTCTTCTTCTCTCTCGCCATCTTTGTCTTTATTAAGGAACTCAATATTATCACCTAAGTACTACAGAAAAGAAGAACTCAATATGCATTAAGATTCAAATTGATTGAAATATGACAAAAGAAAAGAAGTCAAAAGCTTACCAATCTCTTCAAAGTTGCATAGCCAATTCCTCGCACATATCAAAGCTTGAACTGTAGAAGGAAGAAGACAACTCCGATACTTGTTTAAAACCCGACTTCCTATGCTGAATGAAGACTCTGAAGCTACAGTTGTAATGGATGAAACACGCCCACGGGCCGCCCGTCCATTTTGAGAGCTCTATTGTTTTATAAAAATGGATGAAACTTTAGTAGTATAATAGTATCTCTCAATGTTATTGACTAACCCAATAAATTTATATACAAAGATATAACAATAAATATTTACTTTCTTTTCAATCGATCTCGTTAACTCTATGATATCCTAAAATTATTTCAGTTATTGACCAATCATATAGAACCAGAACCAAAAAAAGTTGATTACTGGTATTATATTCTTTTACAAAAAAAAAACGTTACGATAGCAAACAAATGTTATATGATAATTCAGATTGTATCTCAGTCTACAAGTATTTTGTAGCGAGAATGCAAAATCTGAATTCTGTTTTAAAAGTGAAATTCTTAAGGAACTTTTTTAGGAAGAACACATCAAATCACCAACTAACGATGTGAGCATGCCAATTATCACGACTGTGCATTCAGGATCTTGATTGATTAACGTTTCTTGCCTTTATTTTTAACAAGTTTCCCTTGCAGACCTTGTTAAATGTTTTGTATTCATATTTTCTTTTATTCTCGAAAGCATTAATCACATACATATACCACAAAGAAAAGCTACATGAAAAGTAACTAAAATTGAATTCAAGATACTTAGGGAAATGTTTGTGTTAGGGATTAAGCGAAAATGTGTTTATTCGTCTAGTCATTCTAATTTTTGTACTTGCACCGTGTATACATGTTATTGAACAAAAAAGCTGGACAAGGCCCACAACTTTATTTGTTGGGTTAATATGTAAACTTATATGGTCTTTGGTATAAGTCGATACCTTCGCATTAATATGTAAACTTATATGGTCTTTGGTATAAGTCGATACCTTCGCATTTTCATCACTTGAAGGTGTGATTTAGTCATAAAAGCTTAACCTTGATTTGCAGAAAAGTGATCACATACACTTGAATCTAGCGACAAGTAAACGAACAACTTTTGGTCACGGTCGCTGATTTATGTCGCTATCGACATGTAAACAAACAGGACCAAAGTCATGACATCACCATTTGTCGTTAATTTTGTTTGTTCCTCTTTTTTTTATTATTTTTTTTTTGAATATCTGACAGTTCAAGTTCGAATGTCCTATATTTTTTAGAGATGAGATCTACATGAAGTTAAATTCATGTCATTTAGAGAAAAAATCCCTTCCAACAGGCGTCGAACCCATCAGCTCTATCTCAAAGATTTACTACTGGACCAATACCACGTTGGTTTTGCTTCTTCCTCTTCTCGTGAGATTCTTCTACTTCAATGCTTCTGATTCTTCTATGTTCTTAATCTTTCAACAAATACAGTAGTACCTTTAGGATCTGCCCAGAAGGCTGCGGTATCTTTGATCTCCCTTACCAGGCCCCAATCTTCTCAAATCCCATAGCAGTAAAACAATTAAGAATCGTTGGACTTAGGCTTATCTCAGAGATTTTAATGTAATGGGTTATAGATTACGACCGGCTTTAGATTCCGAGGCATGGCCGACAGTTTAGATTCGTAATGATTTAGATATAGTGCAGCCATTGTGCTTGAGCTACGTACATACGTCCATGTCAACGATCCACTAGCTAGTCTTCTAATTAAATTATTTGTTTTTCTTTAGTATTACTTTTATTTTGTTGGTCACTGAGTCATTAGACTATTTTGTATTAGTCACAGTAATGACACACTTCTCTTTGATCTTTGGGCAAAACCCTACTAAGAAAATTACTAGGGTTAAAACTAGATATGGTGTATGAAAGCATTTTTTACTTTCACCGATTTCTCCAAATTCAGGTATTGTTAATTTTAGTGTAGTGTTCATAGAAATATTTTTTCTCATAAGAAATGAAACCGATTTAGAGTAAAAAGTAATTAAGCATATCAAACAACTTCTAACAGACGCAGAATTTAAAATATAGCATTTTTGCGATTCCTAGTTCCGTTTTTTTTTCACTTTTTCTAACAGGTTAGTTGGATCTTCACGTTTGCGTGTTGCAAACTAAAATTTGACTATCCTGTTCAGGACAAAATTTGTCTCTTATATCTAGTAGAATGTCACTTGTAAAACTTCAATATCGTCGCGAGCATATTAGCTAATAGATCTTTGTAGAGTTGTTATTTTTTGCCCTTTTTTGTTTCGCTAAAATCAATGTATGAGTTGTTGTGCGTTGTATATATATGCATGTCCTTGTCAATACATGACAAATAAATTGGACATTCATCATTTATACTTTTTTTTCCAACAGATTCATACGTATTATATTTGTGTAACTTTTGTATAGTTTGGTCTAGTTGTAGACACGTCGGTATCAATTAACTCATTAAAACAACATATGAATATGAAAAAGAAAAAAAAATATAAACTTGTCGTAGTAGAATTTTCAACCTTTATAGATATCTTTTGATCACATTTTTAATATCTCTTTCCATGTAAAATAAAAGTTCGACTTAAACCAAACAAAGAAAAAATGAAGCTTGACAAGCAATATATAACATGGTATTTTAAGATGGTTTACAAAAAAAAAAAAAA
>Ga0041059_1002681_pt1 | contig 13035 bp, 10 predicted proteins | sample AraColnosormetaG_FD_56232 | JGI IMG/M metagenome (GOLD analysis project Ga0041059, IMG submission 56232) | Arabidopsis roots microbial communities from North Carolina, USA - Col MF nosort | ecosystem: Host-associated > Plants > Roots > Unclassified | place: USA: North Carolina | collected... | reverse complement strand
GATAAAACAGGGCAGAAAGACAGTAAAGTCTCTTGCTTTACTCAAAAACTTAACCAAAAAAACAATCAAAATACTAATTGCGTCAAAACACTCTGCAACTAATGAACGATAACGTGAAAGAACTGAGAAACGAGTTGATGAAGATTGAAGAGGAAGGTGAGTAAAAGCTGCCTCAAGAAGGGTATTTTCTTATACACAAAAACAGAGTATTGAAAGAGAATCAGTCATTCTCTTGCTTTGTTCAAAGTTTGCTTTTGTTCCCTCTTAAAATATAAACAAAAAGCGTAGAAAGTTTTGGAAAACAAAAATCAAAAGAGGGAAAAAAATGGTGGTTCATATGAGATCGGACCAGCAGGCCATAGTGGTTCTGAGCGACGCTAAACCGTGATCCGTCCACTGCTGTAAGCGGGAAGTAGTCGCTGCTCTGTGAAGCCAGCCTCACGCATTACCCTCCGACTCTAGAACCTGCATGAGCCAAGCCTTCGCTCAACTCAACACTAATTACTCACAGCTTGGACTGGGCAGCTCAGAAACATGCCCACATCAGAACCGATCCGAGGAACCGAACCAGTGTCCCACCATCTTAATGTCCCCACATGGGTTACAAGCTATTGTTACTTAGCTCGACGTTGAATACATCGTTTCGTGTAATATATAAACAAACACAAAACGAGTAGATTGACCGATGTGGGACAAAAGACTCTGAAAATTAGTTTTGATTTGTGAATTTATCTTTTATGATGTGGGCCAAAGCCTTATTTTGAGTCCCATTATAGACTAACCAAAAGCCCAATAGTAATATTGAAGAGACAGATTTGAGATGGAAGAAGAGAGAAAGGGGCAAAGAAAGCAAATGCAAGAAGAAGAGTTATTATTTGATGAGACTTCGTTAGTTTGCATTTAACATCGAGCCAATTCAGCCACTACTAGATTTGTGAGTGTCATTGATCACTTTCTCACATGGAGACAAAATAAACGACTGCATCATCAACTTCTTCGAAGAGGTATATATATATCAAGACAAGACACAAAAAAAGCTATGATTCTGATGTCCTCTTGTCTTCGAAGAGCTATGATTTGAATATAGAAGAGGAAAATAAAAGTGAGTGAAACTCTATAAATTTATCGCAAATGCAATCAAGATGTGCACACTTACATATTTTCATGACCAATAGGACTCACTTACTTAAGAACATCAAAGATTGAACATTTATTTACTTTCTGGTAACAACAACATTCATGTAAAATCCTTGCCAATTTACCAGTATCTACGTAGTGTCACAAAACCTCAACTATGATTTTACTATCTAAAGGTTGTGCTTGCTTTTAGCCTCGGACTTTGCTTTAAAGCTCGTCTTTTTGTGATTCTTGAATGCATTGCTCATCCCAATAGTAAGGGAACTTCAGCCTTGCAGCAGTGTGTGGCATAAACCAGTCTTCGTAGATGAAGCTATTTAAAAACAAACGATTAGTAAAAGGATACATCTACACATAATGATCTATAAGCAAATTCCTCAAAAAGGATGTTACATACATTTTAATAGGCGGCCGAGATATGATAACCAACACCTGCAGGTCCTCATGACCGGTGTTTTTGACCTGTAAGAACCGTAATAGATGATTGTGAGCTAGTTTCATAAGATAACACAAAAGTTATTTTAGCAGAAGAAAACGTCATCTTTCACTGATTCATAAGAATATACACAACGTTAGCGAAAAGGTCAGTTTTCTAATAATTGTCTCTACATGTGACATAGGACCTGCGGCACCTCTAACACTCTCAAGCAATCTTAAACATAATAGTATGTTTTTGCTCAACTAACATCTGTTGCATACGAAATTGGATTGTTTATCATCAGCCTTACATGGAGTTTCTTTTGCCCTCAATCAAGATTACAATTAAAGGGGAAACTCTAACAATCTAGGATTTCAAACTCTAAGAATCAAGGAAAGAGCCAAGTCATCTGAAACGATGTGGGAGGTAGAAAGAGATACCTGATGAGCATCATTGATCGGAATATGAATTGTACTGTTGGCAAAGATTGGAAATTCGATTGGTTTCCCAGGGAAATTTCCATGTGTTTCAGCGAGATACAGAGTACCACTGCCCTTTAGGACAACAAAAACCTCTTCACAGGAGTGCCTGTGAATTGGTGTCTCTGAACCTGGAGCAAATGTCTGAAGCCATATTTCAACCTGAACATCCAACCATGAAAAAACACAGATAAGAGCCGAGCGGATACCAATGGAAAGAGTTTTAAACCTCTATCAGCTTTGAACATTACCTCTTTCATTCCATGCAATACGGAGCCAGCAACAGTCATGTGGGAAAGACCTGGTCTTCCATAGTTATCCTGAGGAAGGTCACTAATATTCCTCACGATTGGCAAGCCTAGAATCACCATTCAAGAGTCAAGAACCAGTATTAACATCACAATTTCTAAGTATTTAAGCTATGTAAGCATTTCTAAACAAATTTTGGATCCTCTAATAAGCTACAGATCGATGAAATTGCAGCGAATCTGTACCATATCAGCAACCAAATTCACTATGAAGCATTCTGAAACACCTCCATAAACCTAATTTAGAGTTAAAATCAATCACAAGTTCAGCACATTTTGGTCCATCTGATTCTACCAGGACATACGATTTCACAGCTAACTAAGACCTTAGATTCTATCACTGATACATAGATAAACAAGATGAAATCTGCATTCACAATATAACTAGATACAATCTAATGGCGAGTAGGGATGAAAACAGGCGAAACGCACCATTGATGGGACAAGGAGCTCCTAGAGAAGTTTCAGAGAAGTAGAACAGAAGAAGCGCGACGGAAAAGACGACGACGATCGGAGATGAAGAAGCGGAACCAACAGAAAGTACGATCATTTTCTCGATGCTTCGACGAACTAATTTTCCTCTCTTTAGAAGTCTCAGAACTGTTAAAAGAGTAAAGATACTTCGAAACAGACCCCAAAGCTTTATATATTTCTGAATTAAACCCGATACTATAAAAAAGAGTCAGAAAATACTATTTTTCATTTTCGATAATCCAATGTTGAAGATAAAAGGAGGGAATTAATTAATTTTAGAAATATTAAGAGAAAGTTTTGATGATATATAGTTTTTTTATTAATTTATATCACATCCAAAGTAATCATATACGTATTGGTTTAATGTGATAATTTCAGATAGTATAGGGCAATAATGGGAAATATAAGAAATAAGGGGGAGAACGTCAATAATTCGGATAAATCATTTCAATGGAGAAAGAGAGTGACTTTGTTGTGTGATGAGGAAAAAACCTTACCCGCTCCTCTAAAACCCTCGTCTTCTCCGATATCTTTCCTCAGCTCCGGTGAGATTTCAATCACACGCTGGTCCAATTCTCCTTATTCCATAGTTTCTGTGGTTTGCTTCTAGTTAGGTTATGGTTTTTTGGTTCGTTGATGTTAACATGAACATGAATGATGGTATTTTTTCGGAGTTTTCTGAGCTAATTGTACTGTAAAATTGTCTGGGTTAGTCCGAATTGGTATGATTTTCTCGTTGATAATCGTCGATTTTAGTGTTGTTCCGTTTTTGTGCAGGTAAAGAATGAAGATTAGGTTCTGTAATGGCTTCACAAAGCCTGGGTTTTTGCTAGTTCACTTTGAGCCACCATCTTTTTTTGCCGTTAGATCTCGTTCACTCTCTGATTCCACTTATGGCAACTTATGCAACCACAAGAAGAGACCTGGGACTGGAATTGGTCTAACTGTTCAATGCGCTATTGCAAATCGGAGATTTTCTTCACGTTCTTTGGATTCACCGAGAAGAGAAAGGTCTTCTCGTTCTTCTTCTTCTTCGGGAAGGGATAGGGATAGAGATAAGGATAAGGGAAGAGATTCTAAGTCTTTGTATAGTCGTCCTAGTTTGTTAGATATGAATAAGGAGAAAGCTGCTAATCGTGCTAAGGTTTATGAGTTCTTGCGTGGGATTGGGATTGTTCCTGATGAGCTTGATGGCCTTGAACTCCCTGTAACAGCTGATGTGATGAAAGAGCGTGTCGAGTTTCTTCACAAGTTAGGGCTTACCATTGAAGATATCAACAATTACCCTCTTGTTCTTGGTTGTAGCGTGAAGAAGAACATGGTTCCGGTTCTTGATTATCTCGGGAAACTAGGCGTCAGGAAATCGACTTTCACTGAGTTTCTTAGAAGATACCCGCAGGTTCTTCACTCTAGCGTTGTTATAGATCTTGCACCGGTGGTTAAGTATCTTCAAGGACTGGATATTAAACCGAGTGATGTACCTCGGGTGCTTGAGAGGTATCCAGAAGTTTTGGGGTTTAAGCTGGAAGGGACTATGAGCACATCAGTCGCTTATTTGGTTGGTATAGGTGTAGCTAGGAGGGAGATTGGGGGTATTTTAACACGGTACCCTGAGATTTTGGGAATGCGGGTAGCTCGGATAATTAAGCCTCTCGTGGAGTATCTCGAGGTTCTTGGTATTCCGAGACTGGCTGCAGCTAGGTTGATAGAGAAGCGGCCTCACATACTCGGGTTTGAATTGGATGATACGGTGAAACCAAACGTGCAAATCCTGCAAGATTTCAATGTCAGAGAAACATCTCTTCCTTCTATAATTGCGCAGTATCCTGAAATCATCGGAATCGACCTTAAACCTAAGCTCGACACACAGAGGAAGCTACTTTGTTCAGCCATTCATCTAAATCCAGAGGATCTTGGCTCTTTGATCGAGAGAATGCCGCAGTTTGTTAGTCTCAGCGAGTCTCCTATGTTAAAGCACATTGATTTCCTTACCAAGTGTGGATTTTCGATAGACCAAACAAGGGAAATGGTAATCGGGTGTCCTCAGGTTCTGGCTTTGAACCTCGGAATAATGAAACTCAGCTTTGAGTACTTCCAAAAGGAAATGAAAAGACCTCTTCAAGACCTTGTGGATTTCCCCGCATTCTTTACGTATGGGCTTGAGTCCACGGTAAAGCCGAGACACAAGAAGATAATCAAGAAGGGAATCAAATGTTCATTGGCTTGGATGCTAAACTGTTCAGATGAGAAGTTCGAACAGAGAATGAGCTACGACACAATAGATATAGAAGAGGTAGAAACTGATCCATCTTCTTTTGACATGAATACATTGATGCAACCTGAAAGAGAGGAGGAATCTGATTCCGAGTACGAGGAAGAAGAAGATGATGACGACGAGGAGTTTGCATAAACCCGGAGTTCAACAAAGAAAAGGTCCAAATACAGACAATGAATCGAAGAACAAGCTTCATGTCTTGATGTATCATCATCATGAGAGGAGAATGAATGATTTACTTTGAATTTTCGAACAGATTCTTTGTTGATCAGATTAGCATTCTCTCTTATCCATCCTTGTCATCGATTCTTTTGTTCATCATGTTGTTGAAATCAGAACAATATGGACCAGAAATTGTAATGACTAAAATACCCTCAGGGGCAAATCAGTAATTATGATTTTTTTTTTCCTAAGCACCAACCCTCTTTTGTGTTACCCAAAGAAAGAAAATAAAAGCTCACGATCAATTTTGTTGGGCTCCTTCTTCGTCTTGTAGCCACGCACTTGTTCTCTTTATCACAGTGCCCTCTCGCTCTCTGCAACAACACTCTTAATATATATATATATATATTCATCAATCCCTATCTCTCATCGAATTCTCTTCCGATCGTCTTTTTTTCTTCCCGCGGTTTCTTGCGTTTCCGGTCAGTTTGCGGCACCGTGTTTTGTTATTTGGTTGAATGATCAAACGATTTGGTTTTTTATCCTGATTCGATTGCATTCTGATTGAGCTGCTATGTTTGAGAAATCGTGTGTGGAATTGTGTTGATTTGTTCTGGGAATTTAATTAGTTTCTGGAATTTTGCCGATTGTTTTGGTGTTTTCATGAAAAGTTTGCTACTGGAATTTGGGATTATCTCAAAGCTTATTCAATACTTGAATTATTGAATCATTTTTGTTATCTCTGTGTTTATAATTTGGAAACAATCATAATCTCAGGGAATTATTGCTTAATGGTTGAGAAGCAAGAAGAAATGAATGAGTTTGGTGCTGTCAATGGTGGGAAAGTGGGGACGTCTTCTTCAGTGTCACCACCGCAAGATAAAGGAAGGAAGAACAAGAGAAAGTTAGCTGATCCTTCTCCACAAAATGCTGCTTCTTTGACTGAGTTCCCTCGATATGAGTTACATTCGTTCAAATCTCAAAGCCCTTTGTGTGAAAATGACTCCAACGGGCAGCTGAAAGCCGAAGAGTCTGATTCTGTGGGATGGGATGATCCGTTTGCTTGTCACCTTGAAGGACTATTATCGTCAAATTTGCTCACGCTCTTTCGTAGTGCAATGAATCAGATTATGGATTGTGGGTATAGTGAGGATGTTGTTCTCAAAGCTATTTCAAGCAGTAGGTTCTACTGTGGTGGAACTGATCTCGTGTCTAATATTGTTAACGATACCTTGAGTTTTTTGAAGAGTGGCAAAAAAGTTGCTGGTTCCAGAGACTATGTGTTTGAGGATTTGCAACAGCTTGTTGCGTATAGTTTGGTAGAGAAGATAAGTCTTGTTAGGGAGGTTAGACCATCGCTTTCAACGGACGAAGCTATGTGGAGGCTGTTGATTTGTGACTTGAATGTTTTGAAAGCTTTTGAAGTGGACGCAGATGGATTGGAGGGCTCTTCGGTTTCCAATGCTAGTAAATCATCGGAATCTCCAGTTGCTGAGTGTAATCCTCCAAAATCCAGTGACGCAGATAACCCAAAGGCTCCAGTATCCAATACTCAAAGCAAGCAGAGTGAGCCAGTCAAATTTGGGAACTTCGCAAATGTAAACAACTCCAAAAATCCTCATGCTAGTGGAGCAACACCTGGAAAAGAGGTATTTTCTGTTTCCACTGCTTCTGGTGAAGGCACTAAAAGTGCATCCCTGACTTCTGTTTCTGATGAAAAATTAGTATCTTGTCGAAAAGGCCGCACCAAAAAAGAAATGGCCATGCTACGGCAGAAATCATGCGTGGAGAAGATTAGAACTTATAGCAAAGGCGGTGGCTATAAGACGGCAAAGTTTGGTGGTTTCCTTGTGGAGAAAAGAGGCAAATCAGCTTCTGATTTACTTTCCGCACAGGCAAGAAATTCTTCATCAAAGATTACAACAGAGGTTATGAAAATTCCTTTAGCTGAGAGTAGCAGCACTCTCTCAAACAGTACTAAGTCAGATTCGCCTGCATTAGATGTTAAGGAGCATGTTACTGCATTACCTGCTAATAATGCTCCAGCACCAGTAGCTTCAGAAAAGAAGTCCGGTTCTGAGCCTGAAGAAAAGCCTTCTGTGTCTACGAAACCAGCACCAGATTACTATGCTGCAATCCCATACGATGCAACTCTGGGAATATATATTCCCCGGAATAAAAGAGATGAATTGATTTTAAAGCTAGTTCCCCGAATGAAAGATCTGCAGAAAGAATTGCAGGATTGGACTGACTGGGCTAATCAGAAAGTAAAACAGGCTACTGTTAGACTTCTTAAGGACCAACCAGAGCTTAAGGCACTAAGAAAAGAGAAAGAAGAGGCAGAAGAGTTCAGAAAAGAGAAGCAGTTATTGGAAGAAAACACTATTAAAAGGAGATCTGAAATGGAGTTGGCCTTGAATAACGCAACCAACCAGCTTGAGAGAACTAACAACACAATTCGCAGGCTCGAGCTGGAACAATCTCTGTTAAAGAGAGAGAGGGAAGCTGCTAATATAAGAGCTTCCGAGTCCGCTGAGAGCTGTAGAGAAGCAAAGGAGAGAGTGCAAAGATTGTTGAAGAATTCTCAATCGTGGGAAGGGCAAAAAAATTTACTGCAGGAAGAGCTCAAGAGTCAAAGAGACAAGGTGGCAGGGCTGCAGCAAGAAGTTGCCAAGGCAAAAACCCGCCAAAACCAAATTGAGGTTAGCTCTTTTGTAGGCAAAATGCCTTTGCACGTTTTAGGTCTTCTCGTCTTCGGAGCTGTAATTTATTGTATGACAACTGATCATATCATTTCCTCTACAATTCTTTTTTCAGGTAATCATTTCATTTCTAAGGAATTAGAGAAATTGGAGGGATAATATGTTTACATCTGAGAGTCTACCTTTATACTTCTTGTGCCGTGTTCTTTAAATCAAGAACTAACCATAGTATTGTACTAGTAACTGATTGTAGTCTAAGTGTGGTAGCTATCATCAAGATGACTAATGAAACTAAGTTGCAGGCTACTTGGAAACAAGAAAAGTCAGCGACGGGGAAACTCACTGCTCAAGCAGCTGCATTAAAGAAAGAGAGAGGGAAACTGGAAGAACTCGGAAAAGCAGAAGAAGAGCGGATCAAAACAAAAGCAGAGAACGATGTGAAATACTACATTGAGAACATCAAAAGACTTGACACTGAGATCTCAAAGCTGAAACTCAAGTCAGACAGCTTGAAGATAGCTGCTTTGAAAAAAGGCATAGACGGAAACAATGACGGTAACAAGAGTGGAATGAATCATACCACCAACACAAAGGCAAACTCGATGGCATCAGCAAAAGTATGGGAGAATAATCAGGGGGCAGAGTCGAAAATCAAAAGAGAGAGGGAATGTGTGATGTGTTTGTCTGAAGAGATGAGTGTGATATTCTTGCCTTGTGCCCATCAGGTTCTTTGCTCTAAATGTAACCAGCTTCATGAGAAGGAAGCCATGGAAGATTGCCCGTCTTGTCGAGCCAAAATCCAGAGGAGGATTCAGGCTCGTTTTGCTCGCGGGTAAAAGCGCTTGGGTTTTGAATCAATATGGCAATGAAGGTTTTGCTTTGGTTTTATCTCTTTGGACTGCTCTATTTACATCTAAATTATACACAGCTTGTAAAGAGTGACTTCACAATTTGCTCATTTCTATATATCCCTCAATAATAAATGGAAGAAGACTTTCCTAAACAACCTACTCAATACATGTTCGTTGAACTTGCATGATTATAATTCTGTAGGACTTGACTTTTAACATTAGATGTGGCCTTTGATCTACATCTAAAACAAAAGAAAAACCTTTATTCATACTATTCTATGCTTTATTCTATGAGAGTTCCTTTAAAACTCTACTGTGCTCGTTGTGCAGTAGAGTTTGACTTTTAACATTAGAATTGGTCTTAGAAGTCTAACTCAAAGTTGGTCAAAACAGGACAATAGAAATTATCCATTAATTAATCGTATAATTCATTTATCTTCATCCATTTTTTTCGATTAACAACCCACATACGTATTTTGGATAATAACATGGTCGCAAAACTTATATAAGTTACTTGATTACAAACATCAATCCAGACTTTTTTTTATAATAAAAAAATCGCCGCAAAAAAGAATGAACTAAATTTGTTTCCAAGATTAACTATCTTTCAATATTTTGAGTTTACCGCTCGATATGCACTGAATTCTATCAATTCAAGGGTGCTAATGATTATAATATTGTTTGTTTCACATCGGTTAACTCATCTTTTGTTTATACCATTAAACTTACATTGTAGTAGGTGCACTATCTTGACTCTTGGCCATTAATATATACATTTGTATATGACCATTTATCCATTGATGTTTTAAGATATGAATTTTTGGTTAATGATCAACGAGGCAAAGACTTGTATACACCATTTTAGAGTTTGATTGTACTCTCGTGAGTTTGGCCGAAAAGAAAAACGCCTTTTTCATGAAGAGATTATGAATACACAACCATATGTGCCGCTTTTTATCATCACTGCGTGTGGATGAATCAACCCTTTTAATTAATAATCTTCCTTTATCAAAATACACAAATGGTTGAATTATAATGTATATATAGTTCATTAGTCTCCTAGGGATATGATTAACATGTATCTTAGTTTATATATAGGAAATGATTGTTGAAAATAGATATCAGCTCGTCTTTGTGTGTGGCCATTGAATAAAACGGTCCAACCATGATGAAATATAGGGTTTGATGCGTCCTAATATAGATACACACAACTTAATATATTGTTCTAAGTTGAAAATTTGTTATTAGACTACTCCAATCCAAGAAGTATACCGTGTATCTTTGAGATCATATTACTTAACTGCTATATGTCATATAATTGTATATGTCGAATTTGTAATCATTGTAAAGGTAATTATTAGAAGCCGTAAGTTTTTCGTAATGTGTAGCAAGTGTGGAGCATAAAGAAAAAACAGCAGATGTAGTGAAAATGACTAGTCATATAGCATCACTAATATTCATCTCATTAGCTCTCTATCACCACCATCATCACCGACATCACCATGATCATCATCATCAAAGATCTCATAGTAGTTTTTTGTTTTTTGTTTTTTTGATAAAATTTGGTGAGAACATCGGTGCAATGTGATCATGACGACTGAGAAGATACAAACACACATTCCAACAGGTGTGCAAATTCTCTCTATCGATGGGACCATAATTTTAGATCTTCTTTGGCTATGATCACTTGGAATGTTCTCTCTTGGCTTCCTTACAAAACTAGAGATCCACTTATACTCTAATCCGATGCAATAACATATGATATTAAATTAAAAACAACTATATTGATATACGAATTTTAAGTTTAGCCTAAGAAGAAAACACATTCAGACCAAAATTTTGTGTATACCAAAAACACAAACTCTGCTATGAAGAATATTATCGATCATCAGTCATTATACGCACATCCTAAACCTAAGATTTTTGTTATTAGGGTTAAGTAATTAAACTTGCGTTAAAAAAAAACAGTTAGCTGACGTGTCAACAGACATAAAGCCCAAAGTACACACATGTCACGTGAGTCACGACCCCACCACCACGAGTCAACAACCACCCTAGGCTCTCCTTTCTCTCGAAGCTGCTGACCTGTTACTCCGAACCTAAGGCTCGGACAGCCGTTTTCCCTGTTGCATATTCCCGACATAAAATTACATTTGTTTTTATTTTTCACTGACACAAACGAATCACAAATGTAAAAACTAAAACCCACTTCTCACTACTAGCATTTATGACTCCTTTTCTTCACAAAGCCACCCTAAGAAAATCTCAGAAACTAAAAGCACAACAAAAGCAAGAGGAAGACGAAGAAAGTGTATTCAGCTCTTGATTTCGCTTCCTTCTTAAGCCATTTTGATTACCCTTTTTGTCTCTCTCACACAGTCACACTTCTCTTTGAAGAAACCATTTTATCTATCTTCCATTTTCCCTCCCTTTTTAGTCATTTGACGTCACTAGTATCAAAATCCGCCATTAAAACTCCCACAAGAACCCTTACTTTCTCTTTCTGACCCATTTCTCAACTATAAAGCTTGTCTCTGTTTTGTGTTTTTTTTTATAAAGTCTCTGTTTTTAAAGCTGTAACGGCTACAATGAGATTTGCTACTCTGTTTTCGGTTTTGCTGCTTCTTCTTCGATTCGGTTTAATCGTGGAATCGATCATCGTCCCAGTTGATTTCTTGGCTCTGCAAGCGATTCGTAAATCACTCGATGATTTGCCAGGTTCCAATTTCTTCGATTCATGGGATTTCACCTCTGATCCTTGTAACTTCGCAGGAGTTTACTGTGACGATGATAAAGTAACCGCGCTTAACCTCGGTGATCCAAGAGCCGGTTCACCCGGTTTATCTGGTCGGATTGACCCGGCTATTGGAAAACTCTCTGCTTTAACGGAGCTCTCTATCGTCCCGGGTCGGATCATGGGTTCGTTACCGCATACAATCTCACAGTCAAAGAATCTTCGATTTCTCGCAATCAGTCGGAATTTCATCTCCGGTGAGATTCCAGCGAGTCTAAGCGAGCTTCGGGGACTCAAAACGCTTGATTTGAGCTATAATCAGCTAACCGGGTCGATCCCTCCGTCAATCGGATCCTTACCGGAGCTATCCAATCTGATTCTATGTCACAATCACTTGAACGGATCAATTCCTCAATTCCTCTCACAATCCTTAACCCGAATCGATCTCAAGCGCAACAATCTCACCGGTATAATTTCTCTGACGTCTCTTCCGCCGTCGTTACAATATCTCTCGCTCGCTTGGAACCAGCTAACCGGTCCAGTATACCGGGTTTTACTCAGATTAAACCAGCTCAATTACCTTGATCTCAGCTTAAACCGGTTCACCGGTGCAATCCCCGGTCAGATCTTCACCTTCCCGATCACCAATCTTCAATTACAACGCAATTTCTTCTACGGCGTGATCCAACCGCCGAATCAGGTAACAATACCAACCGTCGATTTAAGCTACAACAGATTCTCCGGCGAGCTTTCTCCGCTTCTCTCCAACGTACAGAACCTATATTTGAACAATAACCGGTTCACCGGTCAAGTTCCGGTTAGCTTCGTGGATCGGTTATTGGCATCGAATATTCAAACACTGTACCTCCAACACAACTTCTTGACGGGAATACAAATTAGCCCGGCGGCAGATATTCCGGTGAGCAGCTCGCTGTGTCTGCAATACAACTGTATGGTGCTACCGGTACAGACGCCGTGTCCGGTTAAAGCCGGTTTGCAGAAAACTAGACCCACAACGCAGTGCAGCGAGTGGCGAGGGTAAAGACGTAATTTCAAGAAGTTGTTTGATTTTTCGTGTCTTTCTCCGGTAGATAACAAAAACGATTTGTTTATTCGTTGGTGACTTCGTGAATTGGTAAAATGATAATGATGATGTATGTCAACTTTAATTGCATCACATTATACATATGCTTCGAATAAAATGTTATGAATGGTATTACTTTTTGTTAGATTTCATTTGATGGTAATGCTGAATAAAAGTGTCATTTCATAAATTTCCTAAATCAAAAGAGAACATGAATAAAAACATACAATACATTTTCACTCTATAAAGTAATGTCTGAAACCAAACCATGACAAAAGTTTATATGTTACTACTACATCGCATACCATTGGAATATATATAACCTTTTAAAAATGGTTTTATCACAACAACAAGACACTTTCCACACAGACACACACCATAGCCTCTCTTTTTTTTTTTTTTTTTTTTTAA